>WBZR01000595.1_pt1 | contig 55197 bp, 56 predicted proteins | sample 5204231 | NCBI WGS metagenome assembly WBZR01 (sample SAMN12412403, study PRJNA552823) | activated sludge metagenome | isolation source: activated sludge from anammox sidestream of wastewater treatment plant... | place: USA: Virginia | collected 2017-08 | reverse complement strand
ATTCGCCTGTAGACGGTTCCGACGATCTTGCGCTCCAATAATTGCGCCTTCCTCAGTTTTTGGCGATGGAGCGGCGACATCAGACTCAGTATGTGCCCGGTCTGGCCGCTCGTATGCCATTCGACGCCTGTTGGCTCTTCCTCGATGATGTCCGCAAATGGCTTGATGGAATTCGACGGCACAGGAACCCGCCACCAGATCCATTCGTCCTGCAATCTTTCGGGCAATCGTGCGAAGGCGTTCCTCAGGGCCTTGTTGTGCCAAGGATCTGACGCATCCGGCAGCATAACCTGTGACGGAATGGCAACGCTCTCATGTACGCCAACGATGAACAACCTTGGCCTGGACTGCGGAAGGAAGTGAACGGCGTCGATCACGAGAGCGCCGACCTTGTAGCCTTCCTTCACTACCACTTCGACCAGATAGGTAAAGTCCTGACCTTCGTGCGAACTGAGCGCCCCGATGACGTTCTCCAGGACGATCAGCTTCGGAGTACGGCCTTCTTCAACGATCTGCCGAATGAGTTTCCAAAACGGTTTGAACGTTCCACTGCGCTCACCTTTTAATCCAGCACCGTTTCCGGCCAGCGAAAGATCCTGGCATGGAAACGAACCCCATACAAGCGCCGGCGTGCCAGGAAGTTGATGTGGCTTCAGATCAGCTACGTCGGAGACCTCAAGCTCCTTGCATCTTTTGGGATTGCCTGTTCCGAACCGGGCCGTATACGACGCTGCCTTCTTCTCGCACCATTCGTTTGCGAAGGTGCATCGCCAGTGGTCGTCGCCGAGGCCGATCCGGGCCATGCCGCCACCAGCAAAGAACTCGTAGAAGGTAAAGCGTGTGTCTGTCACCGTTTTGACACTCATTCTAGCGCAGGGCCGGGGCCAAACATTCCACCTGCTCTGCTCGTCCCTGTCCAGGCGATCACCGACGCCCGGAACCCTTCTCAGCGGTTCTTCTCCTCCTCGGCAGCTTCACTCTTCTGCGTGTTCCCGGTTCCTCGGAGAAGTTAAACAGGTCACTGACCGTCATCCCCAACCTTGCGGCAATCGCTTCGAGCACGTCGAAGGACGGCGCATTGATTCCCCGTTCGATGTTGCTGATGAAGTCGGATGAAACTCCCAAGAATTCGGCGAACTCGTCCTGGGTGACCCGTCTTTGAAGGCGGATGCTCCTAAGCCGCTCTCCGAACTGCTTCTTGAGAGTTGACACATGTATCATCTTGCCGATCATTACTACGGATAGTGAAGGGATGATGAGTACGACTTTTAATCGTAGTTATACTACGAATTACGTTGACATTGCCCAACAGGTCAGCTACACTTCCATATGGAGGCAGACAGACCCGCTGGCAAAGCGAAGCACATTGGATTGGCGCTCATCAGCGGTCCTTGGCGACCCGTAGCACATTCCCTGTCTGCCCCGCCTTGTTTATGAATCGCATCCGTTTCGATTCGCACCAACGGCCAGTCATCCGGGACACTGGCATTCTTCTCGATGGACTTCTGGAGTTGATCGCTGCCGGCAAGACCGAGTTCGAGATCATTCAGGACCATCCCTGCCTGGAGCGCGCCGACTTTGAAGAAGCATATCGTTACGGTTCGCTGCTGATGTGCGTTACAGGACTCGCTGAAAGATTGAAGGAGATTCGATCCACTCATGGTCATGCCTTGAGGCGCACTGCGGGTGATATTCTTGAAGGAGACTCGCACAAGGGGAGGGCCCTTAGCACAGCGGTTAGTGCAGCGGACTCATAATCCGTTGGTCGTAGGTTCAAATCCTACAGGGCCCACCAGTTTAGACAACGTTCTATTTTGTGTTGGAGGCGCGGTGGAAGGTGTTGGAGGTTCCGCTGCCGTGAATTACGATTTCAGCGGGGCTCTTCCATTCGATGCGGAGTTCGGAATCTTCGCGGAATAGCTTGTCTCTGTACATTGGCCGGCGAGCGGCCTCTTGGGGGGGATGGATACCAGCTCTGGGTTTTGCGGTGGAGCAGGAGACGCCCTTGCTGGAAGGTACTCACCTACCAGGCTGTCCTGGTTTTCAGGAGGACGGCGCAGAGGCCGGTACGATCTTTTCCGCCGTTGGAGTATGCAATCCGGCAGAGGGCGGAATCGCCGGGCGCCGGTGAGGTTCGTCATTTACTGGGGGAGTTTGCTGACGTCCCAGCCGCCGCCGAGGGCTTTGATGAGGAGGACGGTGGCATCCATGCGCTGGCGGAGGAGATCGACTTCGACGCGCTGGTTGGCGAGGGAGATGCTTTGGGCGGTGACGACTTCGAGGTAGGTGACGAGCCCGCCGGTGTAGCGCTGCATGGAGAGTTCGAGCCAGCGCTCGGCGGCGGTGACGGCGTCATGCTGCGTCTTCGATTCCTGATCGAGGGTGCGGAGGGTGGAGAGGCTGTCCTCGACTTGCTGGAAGGCCTGGAGAGCGGTCTCGCGATAGTTGGCGATGGTGGCGTCATAGCCGGCGGTAGCTTCTTCCTGAAGGGCGCGGCGGCGGCCGGCATCGAACAGGGTTTGCAGGGCGCTGGGGCCGAGGGCCCAGAAGCGGCTGGGCCAGGTGAACCAGTTGACGAACGAGCCGCCCTGAAGACCTCCGGTGACGGTGAGGAAGAGGCTGGGAAAAAAAGCTGCGCGGGCGATGCCGATGCGCTCATTGGCTTCGGCCATGCGGCGTTCCGCGGCGGCGATGTCGGGACGGCGTTCGAGCAATTGGGAGGGCAAGCCGGCGGGGATCACGGGCAGTTCCTGGGCGAGAGGGGCAGGCGGCAGGGATAAGGATTCCGGAGTGCGTCCGGCGAGGACGGCGATGGCATGCTCGAACCTGGCGCGGGCGGAGGCGATGTCGATGTACTGGGCGCGAGTGGTTTCCAACTGAGTCCGTGCCTGCGCGACTTCCGTGCCGGAAGCGAGGCCTCCGGCGAACTGGCTTTGGGTGAGTTCGAGCGCCTTTTGGTAGGTGATGAGGGTGCGGTCGAGCAGTTGCTTCTGCGCATCGAGACTGCGGAGGTCGAAGTAATCGAGGGCCATCTCCGCGTGCAGGCTGAGGCGGAGGGTTTCGAGGTCGGCGGCGGTGGCCTGGAGTTCCTCGCGAGCGGCGGCGATGGAACGGCGGATACGGCCCCAGGCATCGAGTTCGTAGGAGAAATCGAAAGGCGCCACGAGATTGGAATACTCGCGCACGTTGGCGGGGCGATTGGCACTGTTCGCGGAGAGGCGGTTCGTGGTGATGGAGGGGAAGGTGGAGAGGTTCGGGTAGAGGGCGGAACGGCTTTCGGCGACGAGGGCGCGCGCCTGCCGGAAGCGGGCTTCGGCTGCCTTGAGCGTCTGGTTGGAGATGTCGATCTGAGCCTGGAGGCTATCCAACTCCGGGTTATGGAAGGCTTTCCACCATTCGGAACGGAGGCTAGCTTCGGCCGGTTGGGCCTGTTTCCAGCCGTCGGATTCCTTGTACGCGGCGGGGAGTTGCCCGTTGTCAGCAGGGGCTGTGGGAACCGGCGGGCGGGTATATTTGGGGCCTACGGTGCAAGCGGACAGCCCGAGCAGCACCGCGATGGACAAGGCGGCGAACGTACGGCTCACTTCGCGCCCTTCCCGGGCTGGACTACGACTGCGCGGACCGGGGTTCCCGACGTGAGGGAATCGGACGGGTTCTCGATCACGAGGTCGGCTGTCGTCACGCCGCCGGAAAGCTCGACGGCGGCTCCGAAATCCCGTGACATGGTGACGGGAACAAGCACGGCTTTGCCGGCGCGAACCACGGCTACCTGTAATCCGGCGGCGCGAAAGATCAAGGTATTGGCCGGGAGGCTTACCGCTCCGGATCTGGCTCCTACGCGGAGGTGGACGGAGAGGAAGGCTCCCGGCAGGAGTTCGCCGGTCTTGTTCTCGACGTCTACTTCGGTGAGGAGGGTGCGGGAAGTGGGATCAATCGCATCGGCGGTGCGGGCGATAATGCCGGTAAAGACACGGCCGGGATACTCGGCCAGGGTGAGTTCGGCGGTCTTGCCGACGGCAGCCCAACGGAAGTAGGTTTGGGGGACGTTCACGAAGATACGGAGGCGGTGTGTGGCGGAGAGGTCAAAGAGTTCCTTGCCGGGGGAATTGGCTCCGGCATCGATGAGGGCTCCGATATCGGTGTTGCGGGAGGTGATGACGCCATCAAAGGGGGCGTAAACTTTTTGAAACCGTTGAAGCTCTTCGAGGCGCCGCACGTTGGAAGCGGCGGAGGCGACCACGGCTTTCTTGGCCTGCATGTCGCCGACTTTGTTATCGACATCCTGGCGCGCGACTGCTTCCGTCTTGAGCAGGTTCTGATAGCGCTCGGCGGTGATGCGGGCCAATTCGTAGTTGGCTTGGGCGGCTCCGAGGTCGGCCCGGGCCTGGTGCAATTGTTGATCGAGTTCCGGTGTTTCGATCTCGGCGAGCAGATCTCCGGCCTTCACGCGGGTTCCGATATCGGAATACCATTTCCTGAGGTAGCCGCTGACGCGGGCGAAGATCGGGGTGGCTACAAATGCCTGAGCGTTGCCGGGAAGGACGAGTTCTTCGGCGGAGGACCCGGGTTGAGGGCGGACAACGGCCACGGTGGGCACGGCCAAATCGAGGGTATCCTGCTTCAGGAGGGAGTCGGCCTGGACGCGGGCACGGATTCCGGAACGGATGGTGGAATAGAGCACCGCAGCGGCAGCCGCAATCCCGATGGCCAGCACAAGCAATGTGAGGCGGGAGATGCGCGGACGTGTGACCGCGCCGGTTTGGCTGCGCTCCTTAGACTCTCTCATTTCCTCTTTCGTCATTTTCTTTCTCTGGAACTTACTCCGCCAAGGCCGGATCCGGCGGATTCGGCGGGCGCCTGCGATGCAGCAGGCTGAAGACAGCCGGCACGAAGGTGAGCGTGGCCACGGTGGCGACCACCAATCCGCCGATCACGGCGCGCCCGAGCGGGGCATTTTGTTCACCGCCCTCTCCCATGCCCAATGCCATGGGGACCATGCCGATGATCATGGCAAGAGCGGTCATCAAGACGGGGCGAAAGCGCGTGGCTCCCGCGGCCAGCGCCGCCCCGACGGGATCTCCGGTCTTCAAGAGGACATCCTTGGCGAAGGCGATGACGAGAATGCTGTTGGCGGTGGCGACTCCCATGCACATGATGGCTCCCATCATGGCGGGGACGCTCAGGGTGGTGCGGGTGAAAAAGAGGATGAGCACAATGCCGGCGAGGGCGGCGGGGAGGGCGCTGATGATGATGAACGGATCGAGCCAGGATTGGAAGTTGACCACAATGAGCAGGTAGACGAGGAGAACGGCGAAGAGCAACCCCGCGCGCAGGCTGACGAAGGAGGAGCGCATGGTGTCCACCTGGCCGCGCAGCACCATCTCCGAGCCACGCGCCAGGTGTTTGCGATTGGCTTCGACGATGCGCTCGACTTCTTCGCCGACGCCGCCGAGGTCGCGGCCATCGACGCCGCCGTAAATATCAACGACGCGCTGGATGTTGTAGTGATCGACGTTGGCCATTCCGCTGCCGCGATGGATGGAGGTGACATTGCGAAGGATTTCGGGGGCGTTGGAGCCCTGCTGCGAGAGGGGAATGCCGCCCAAGTCCTGAAGGGAGCCGGTGGCGTATTGCGGCGTCTGGGTCACGACGTTGTAGCTGACGCCATTATCGGGATTGAGCCAGAAGGTGGGTTGTGTCTGGAAGCTGCCGCTGAGGGAAATGAGCAGGCTGCGGGCGACGTCGGCCTGGGTGTAGCCGCTCTGGGCGGCTTTGACGCGGTCAGTGACGAGGTGCAGTTTCGGCTGATCGAATACCTGCTGGATGCGGAGGTCGGCGATGCCGGGAATTCGCCGCAACTGGTTCATGATGTTGTCGGCGAGTATGCGGTTGGCTTCGACGTTTTTGCCGATGATCTGGATGTCAATTGGAGCGGGGAGTCCGAAATTGAGGATCTGGCTGATGATGTCGGAGGGAAGGAAGTAGAAGGCCGTGCCCGGGAATTCGCGGGGCAGAGCGGCGCGCAGGGCGCGCACGTACTCACCGGTGGGGCGGTGGTCCGGTGTAAGGGAGACGAAGATATCGGCGTCAGCGGATCCGACGGGGGCGGAGTTGCTGTAGATGGTGTTGATGCTGGAGTAGGGCATGCCGATTTCGTCGAGGATGCCGGTGAGTTCGCGTTTAGGGATGTGGCGGCGGATGGATTGTTCGACGAGATCGACGATGCGGGCGGTTTCTTCGATGCGTGTCCCGGTTTTGACGCGCAGGTGCAGCTTGAACTGGCCGGTATCGGAGGTAGGAAAGAAATCCTGTCCGAGCCAGGGGTAGAGCAGGAATGCGGAGCAGCAGGCGAGGAGAAACAGAGGGACGAAGATGGCGCGGGAGTGCAGCAGCAGAGAGAGGATGTTGGCGTAGGCGGCACGGAAGGCAGCAAAGGCGCGGTCAAAAGCGCGCTGGAAGAGGATGAACGGATTGTAGGTGGGCGCGTGGGATTTCAGCCGCAGGAGGTACATAGCGAGGGTGGGGACGAGGGTTCGGGAGAGGACGTAGGAGGCGAGCATGGCGAAGACGACGGCTTCGGCGAGAGGGATGAAGAGGTATCGCGCGACGCCGGTGAGGAAGAACATGGGCAGAAAGACGATGCAGATGGAGAGCGTGGACACGAGCGCGGGAACGGCGATTTGGGCTGCGCCTTCGAGGATGGCGGAGTGGAGTTCGTGGCCCTCTTCCATGAAGCGTTCGATGTTTTCGATGGTGACGGTGGCGTCATCGACAAGGATGCCGACGGCGAGGGCGAGTCCGCCAAGGGTCATGATGTTGATGGTTTCGTTGAGAAAGCTGAGCGCCATTACGGAGGTGAGAATGGAGAGCGGGATGGACACGGCGATGATGAGCGTGCTGCGCCAACTTCCGAGAAAGATGAGGATCATGAGCCCGGTGAGGGCGGCGGCGAGGACGGCTTCGCGCAGGACTCCGCTGATGGCGGCGCGGACGAAGATGGATTGGTCGCCGAGCGGCTGAATTTTGAGGGAGGAGGGCAGCGTGGCGGCAACGGCGGGCAGGAGTTTACGGACGCCTTCCACGACGGAGAGGGTGGAGGCATTGCCGTTCTTGAGAATGGTGAGAAGCGCGGCGCGCTTGCCATCCTGACGGACGATGTTGGTTTGGGGGGAGAAGCCATCGCGGACGTGTGCGATGTCGCGCATGAAGATGGGGGATCCGTTGACGACTTTGACGGGGAAATCGTTGAACTCCTCCACTTTGGTGGGGCTGGCGTTCAAATCGACGTCGTATTCGAACTGTCCGATTTTGGAGGTGCCGGCGGGGACGATGAGGTTTTGCGCGTTCATGGCAGCGACGACGTCGGCGGGGGAAAGGCCGCGGGATTGGAGGGCGGCGGGGTTGAGGTCGACGACGATCTGGCGCTGCTTGCCGCCGTAAGGGAACGGGATGACGCAGCCCGGGACAGCGACGAGGCGAGTGCGGATGAAATTGACGCCGTAATCGAAGAGTTCCTGTTCGGAAAGACCTTCGCCACCGAGGCCGAGTTGGAGGATGGGGACGCTGGAGGCGTTGTAGACGATCATGAAGGGAGGGGTGATGCCGGCGGGGAGTTGGCGCAGGACGGACTGAGAGACAGCGGTGACCTGAGCGGTGGCGGCGTGGACGTTGGCATTGGGTTGAAAGAAGACCTTGACAATGGTGCGGCCATTGGTGGATGTGGACTCGATGTGCTCGATATCGTTGACGGTGGTGGTGAGGATGCGCTCGTATTGGGAAGTGATGCGCTCCTCGATCTCTTCGGCATTCAAGCCGGTGTAGTAGAAGGAGGCGGCGATGATGGGGATATCGATATTGGGGAAGACGTCGGTGGGCGTGCGCTGGATGATGACGGGGCTGAGGATAAGGATCAGCAGAGCGAAAACGATAAAGGTATAGGGTCTGGTGAGGGCGATACGGACAATCCACATTCCGGCCTACTCCGAGCGCGAGACTGACGAGCGCATATTCTGATTGTCGCATTTGAGGGATGTGGGGGTCGGGGTGGAGGATTGGGGGGCAACGGGACCAGCCAGCCCGTGTTGTGGTGAGCCCGGCGGCATCCATACCTTAACCCGGGTGCGCGGAATCCGTGCCTGCCGGCAGGCGAAGGAAGAATCGGGCTCCGCGGCCGTCATCCGGGCCCGCCCACAGGTCTCCGCCGTGGTCGAGCACGGTCTGCCGCGCGAGGGCGAGTCCCAGGCCCAATCCGTTCTTCTTTCCGTAGCTGACGAATGGCTGGAACAACTGGCTGCGGATTTCTGGTGGAATGCCGGGTCCGGTATCTTCCACTTCGGCAGTAATCCAGGCTCCCTCCGCGGCCGCCCGGATCCGCACCTCGCCCCCATCCGGCATCACGTCGAGGGCGTTCTGCACGAGGTTTACGAACACTCCCTCGAGCCGGGCTCGATCCGTCACCACTTCGATCTCCGGGAGGATGTCCACCAGCAGTTTCACGGCTTGTGTCCGGGCCTGACTCTCGAGGGAGGTCAGCGACTCGCGCACTACATCGTGCAAGCGGCAGGTCTCCTCGCGGTTCGTCTTGCCGCGGGTCACCCTCACCAGATCGTCGAGAAGCTCGATGATTCGCCGCGACGCCTTGTAGATGTTCTCCGCGATCCTTCGGGTCTGCTCGGGCGCCGGCTTCGTGTCTACCAGCATTTCGGAACCGCCATAGATGGCGGCCAGCGGATTACGGAGGTCATGAACGATCGACGAAGCCAGCCGCCCGATGGTGGCAATCCGCTCCCTGCGGATCAGTTCCGCCCGCGCCGATTGCAGCGATTCGCACATTTTGTTGAACGTCGCCGCCAGGCGTCCCAGTTCGTCGTCGCTATCCACGGCCACCCGGTAGTCGTAGTTCTGCATGGCGACTTCGGAGGCCGCCTTGTCCAGATCCTTCACCGGCTTGACGATCCACTCCGCCGCCAGGTAGGTGACCATCAGGCCGATGACAACCGCCGCCTCCCAGATGAAGAAGATCCTCCTCCGCAGGGCGGCGATGCTCTCCCGCGCATCTTCGAAGGAGCGCAGGATGTACAGCTTCCCGACCACCTTCCCTTCCATGTTCCGGAGGTCGCGCGCCAGGGGAACATACTCGTGGGTCCCGTCACTGACGAGCATCGAGGGCGCCCGCACGAGGTTCCGGATCACGGTTCCGGTGAGGCGGTCGCTCATTGTCGATGCATACACCTGTCCGCGGGCGGCGAAGATGAACTCGCTGCGCCCGGTCGACTCCTTGAGCTGCTGGGCCACTCCGTCATTCACCGGGAACCCTGCCACCAGCACTCCGTTGAGCTTCCCGGCGCCGGTGTAGATGGGTGTCAGCGCCACCTGGTGGAGCACGCTGTTCTCGACGAAGAAACCCTTCGCCTGCCGCGGAAAATAGCGCCGCGCCTGTTCCACCAGCAGCGGCACATTCGAGGGAATGGCCGAGTCGCGCGGGACTACCGTGACAACCTCGCCGCTCGCTCCGGACAGCAAGAGAAACGAATGGGCGCGGGCTTTGCCGAGCGCCCGGCTCCACACCTCGGCCACGGAATCTCGAGCGCCGCCGCCGCGTGTCTCGAGAGCCGATCGGGTGGCCGGCATGCCGCTCAAGACGCGGGCGAGCGTTTCGAGCACCTCCGCCCGTTCCTCCCAGAGCGCCTGGTACGCCTTAGCGCTCGATTGCACCTCTTCCTGCAGGCTCCGCGTGGCGGTATCCTGCACGCTCTCCTGCACGAGGAATCCCATCAGCGCAAACATGGCCGTCAACGCCACGGACGTCGACAACCAGATCTTCCACAACAGGGAAATGCGGCGCGGGTTCACTTGCTGTCCTTAGCGGCCTCGTCTCAGGGCGCCGCCGAGCCGTTGAGCAGTGCCTCGAGGTGGCTCTTCAAGCGCATGGGAGAATAAGGCTTCGGATAGAAGGCTTTCACGCCGAACCGCGCCAGCCGCTCGGCAAACGAGGGGTCCTCATTCGCGCTGACGGCGATCACCGGAGTCCGCGCAAAGCGGGCGTCCTCGCGAATCCGGCGGATGAGGTCGAATCCGTCCGTATCCGGCAGTTGGATGTCGGTCACAATCACCACCCGATCTTCCGGGACGGAGCGCGCCAGCAGTTGCCAGGCCTGCTCCGCCTCGATCGCCACCTCGACTTCGACGCCCTCGATGGACGAGCATGCGATCTGGAGGTTCGACGCCACTTCGCGTGAATCCTCGACGATCAACACCAACCGGTGGGACACCGGAATGCCCCCCTTTCCCTTGTTAGATTGCTCGCGAACTACGGCAAAAAACGATATCCCACGCCGTGCACCGTCACAAAATGCCGCGGCATCTCCGCGTCCGGCTCGAGCTTCTGCCGCAGCTTCACCACGTGCGCGTCGACGGTCCGCGTATTCGGCGCCGAATCGTATCCCCACACGGAATTCAAGATCATGTCCCTGGTCAAAGCCCGATCCGGATTCTGCAAGAAGTACACCAGCAGATTGTACTCCGAAGGAGTCATCCGCACCTCCTGGCTCGCGCGTAACACGATGCGCCGCTCGAGGTCCACTTCCGTTTCGCCAAACGTCACCGTGCGCGGCTGGCCGGGCAAGGTGCGCCGCAACACGGCGCGGATGCGCGCCAGCAATTCCCTTCGTCCGAACGGCTTTACGACGTAGTCGTCCGCCCCGATCTCGAGGAGGAGCACCTTGTCCACCTCGTCTCCCACGGCGCTCAGGACGATGATGGCAGTCTTCATGTGCGCCGCGCGGAGCTGCTTGCAGATCTCGACGCCGCTCAGGCCGGGAAGGCGCAGGTCGACCAGCACGAGATCCGGTTTGTGCCGCAGGGCCAGGTCGAGTCCCTGATTCCCGTTCCCTGACAGGTGAATCCGGAACCCCTCCTGCTCCAGCATTACCGCGATCGTATCGCGCACGTTCTCATCGTCTTCGATTACGAGGATGCGCTGATTCGTCATGCTCTTTATGACTCGCGCGAGTCAAGAACGTATGAGTGAATTTTAGCGCCCTCAGCGTTCGTCAGAGCGCCGCAGGCTGGGCTTAGGAGGCGGGTGCACTGTTCCGGGCCCAGTCAGTTCGCGCAGGCGGCTCTGAACCGCTGGAAACTCGGGATCTAACGAAGGCTGATACAACTGTATCAAGTTCCCGCTGGTGTGCGAGAACGCGGCGATGATAACGGGGCGAGCTTTTCATAGCGTTGGCGGAAGACGGGAAGGCGCCGGCCAGCGAATCAGGCTGCTCATGCTTCGGGCGACGGGGGCGGCTCCTCTGTTTTTTCTTCTTCCTCTTCCACCTTCTCCACGACGACCGTGAAATTGGCAATCAATGCGGCGATGGCTCCCAGACCGGCGAGCACGGGCGCGGCGACGACGCCGACGGTGGCCACGGTCAACGGGATCTCGACGAAGGTATTTCCCTTGTCATCCTTGACGATAATGCGGCGGACGTTGCCGGCGTGTATCAGCTTGCCGACCTGATCCACCAGTTCCCTGCCGAATACCTTGATTTCCTCACATACGACGCGGGCCTGACTCATACTGCGGGTAGGGTAGCAGGAAAATGCGTCAATTGTTGCCCAGTCCGACCATGTCGAGAATGTTCCGGTAGCGCGGATCGGCCTGGAGGGAGGTGAGCATGGGGAGGCGTTTCAGCCAGATCAATTGCGGATCGCGCTCCTGGACGGCCCGGTCCAACAACCGGAAGGCTCCGTTGCGGTCGTTGAGAAGCGCTTTGGCGCAAGCCAGGAAGACCGGAGAACTGGAAGGTGGAACGGATGCGGCGAACTCGGCCGCCTTGTCGAGCCGTCCGGCTCCACGGTAGATCATGGCGGCGAACAGGTACTCGAGCGGAGCCTCGACGGCGGCTCCCGGCATCAGATCCACGGCTTTCGCGTAGTTGCCTGCGTTCGATTCGCTCAGCGCCTCGAGGAGCGGGTTCCTGGTCTGCTGATCGAACAGCCCGGCGAGTAGACGAATGCGAAGAAACTCGGGTCCGGCGGCGGCCAGGGGGTCCAATTGCGCGGCGGTGGCGAGAGAGCCGGCGGATTCGGCAGGCCGGCCGGAGGCAATCTGGAGGACAGCGTAGGCAAGGTGGGCCTTCGCGTTGCCTGGTTCGAGGCGGATGGCGTCGCGAAGGTGGAGCGATGCGTCCGCGGGGCGCCACTCGAAGAGGTGCATCACTTCGCCATAGACGGCGTGGGCGCCGCCGGCATCCGGATTCAGGTCGAGGGCGCGCTTGGCGGCGGCCCGCAACCTGTCGAGCAGATCCTTGGAGCGCGCGGGCCCCTTGGCCTTGTCGAGCAACGCTTCGGCCAGCTTTTGATAGGCGCGGGCGTAATAGGTATCGCGCCGCACGGCCTGCTCATAGAAGGCAATTTCGGTGTCGAGCGAACGATGGGGGCGGTAGCGCTGCTGAAGTCCTTTCTGGAAGAGGGTGTAGGCATCGAGATCGGAGGTGATGCTGCGGAGTTGCGGACGGGGAACGGGCAGGCGCATCCATCCGGCCACGGCGGCGGCAATCTGATCGTGAACGCGAATCATTTCCGCGGGGCTGCGAGAGAATGTCGCCTGACCCCACTCGAAGCCATCCGTTGTGTTCTTGAGTCGAACAGTGATCTTCAGGAGGCCGTTGTTGTCCTCTATAGAACCGTTAAGAAAGGCTCCCGCGCGAAGAGTTTCCGGCTTCGCGGCGCGAAGGCTCGACTCGGGGGCGATCACGCGCAGTTGGGGAATCGAGGCGAGTGAATCGGCGATCCCGGCGGGGAGCGCGGCCGCGATGAGATCCGCCTGTCCTCCGGCGGCTGTGAAGGGGAGCACGGCGAGGGAGCCTGGAGCAGCGGGGCGCGGCTTCGGCCGCGTACAGGCGGGCGCGGCCGCCAGAAACACAATCAGGAGGAAATGTTTCACTTTTGGGCGAGCCATGCGAGAAACAGGCCGTCGGGCTCGACGTCCTCCCAATAGCTGATGAAGCGGCTGGCGACATCCCGGCAGTCTCTCTTCAGCAGCTTCTCGAGTTCTTCCCTGCGAAACCACTTTTCCCATTCCGGGGTCTTGAGGCGGCCCCAGTGCTCGGCGTTCTTATCAATGATGACAAGCTTGCCGCCGGGCTTCAGAATGCGGCACATTTCGCCGACGGCCGTGCTGATGTCGACGGCGTGCTCCAATGATTCGGTGGCGTAGGCACAATCGAAGGACGCGGAGGCGAAGGGGAGCGACGTCATTGTGCCGGAGCAGGTGTTGATTTGAGCGGGCACAAATCGCAGCATGGCCTCGGAAAGATCGAGGGCGACGATTTGCGCGGCGGGATAGCGTTGATTCAACACGCGGGCGAAGCGGCCTTTGCCGCAGCCCACATCGAGGATGCGCTTACCGGAGAGGTCTCCGAAATAGTCGAGGATCAGTTGCACATGGTAGATGCGGGGATCGATGGTGGCGGGGAAATGCTCTTCGTCGCCGGCAGCTTCGTCAAAGGAACGGCGGATCTGGTGGAGCGGAATGGAGCGCTCCGTGGATGATCCGCCGAAGATTTTCCTGAGCCAGGGTTTCACGATTGGCGCGTCAGGCGTGGGTGAGGAAGATGGGCAGGCCGGCCTTGCCGGCGTAGTTCGGGCGGTACCGTTCCGTGTTGTACATGGTGTCCACCTCGACACGGCGCGGGCCGAGGGCGGGGTCGGGAATCGAGACGGTGGCGAAGCAGCCGTTCTCGATGGCCATCATGTGGCCGAACCTGTTCGCCAGGATGCAATCGAGGGCCATGTTGCCGAAGGTGGTGGCCACCATCTTGTCGACGAAGTCCGCCTCACCGCTACGGAGGTCATAGGTGAGGTCGCTGACGACGGTTTCCTCCCTGGTGATGCGCTTCACCTGATCGCTGAAGTCCTCGGCGACGCTCATCTTCTTGCGGTGGCCGAAGGCATCGGGCTCGCCATACTCGCGCACCTCATATCCCTCCCATTCGGCCCCTTCACTGAGGACGAACAGGCTGTAGTTGCTGGGTGTGGCGCGCTTGTCGGTGAGCAGCAGTTCGATCATTTTCTCGAGGTTGAACTTGTATTCGGGGATGGCGCAGCGGATGGAGGTGACATAGGCGGTGTAGAGGGCGGTGTATCCGGCATCGCGGCCGAAGACGCGGAAGATGCCGATGCGCTCGTGGGAGCCCACGGTGGAGCGCTGGCGTTCGATGGCATCCATGGCGCGGGTAATGGCGGTGGAAAAGCCGATGCAATATTCCGTATTGCGGACATCGTTGTCCATTGTTTTGGGAATGGCGAGCACTTTCACGCCGATTTTGTCAAGTTTCGCCGCATAGCTGAGCGTGTCGTCGCCGCCGATGGCGATGAGGTAGTCGATGTCGAGGCTCTCGAGATTCTTCAAGACCTGCGAGGTCACATCATAGACCGTGGACTTCGCGCCGTCCCGGGCGGTTTTTTCCTTGGCGGGAAAGCCGGAGGGATCGAGCCCCGGGGGCACCCTTTTCATCTGCGAGGGATTGGTGCGGGAGGTGTGAAGAAACGTGCCGCCGGTACGGTCGATGGTGCGGGTGTTGTCGCGGTTGAGGGGAAGAATGTAGCGCTCCCTGCTTGCCGGTTCATCGAGATGCACGTGAGTGAGCCCTTCCCATCCGCGGCGGATTCCAATCACGTCGCAGCCGATCTCGCTGCCGCGGTAGACGATGCTCTTGATGACAGAGTTCAGGCCGGGTACGTCCCCGCCTCCCGTGAGAATGCCAATACGCTTATTCGCCATCGATTCCTTTCACCTTTACGTCAACCGCGACGCCATCGCGAATGCTTTGAGTCACGGTGCAAAAATCCTCGAACACGCTTCTCGGGCCGCGGGCTTTTTCGAGAAACCCGGCCGCAATGCCTGGATCGAGAGTGACTTCGATTCCGCCAATACGCAGGCGGCGATTTTCGTTGCGCACGACCCGCGCTTTCACATCGGCGTGGATGGGGGCGGTCGGCACGCCCGCTCTGCGGCAGGAGAAGAGAAGGCTCGCCGCCAGACAATTGCCCACAGCGGCCGCGAGGAGCCGCGCAGGGCTGGGGCCCGCGTCTTTTCCGAGGGGCGGTCCCTCGTCCGTAGTAAGATCCGCCACTGTGGGCTTGTCAAACTTCACGACAAATTCATAGTCCTGGAGTTGATCCACGGTGAGGGAAAATTCGTTAACGACGTCGCTCATGGAGTGACCTTTCAGGATAGCGCACGAGGGCAGCGGTTGCGGACGTGATACCTTCGAGGATTATGTGGCTCCCGGTGCTGGCTCTGGTGACGATACAGACACAATTCGAAGGCGGCAGTCTCGGCAGAATCGAGAAGGTCTCCGAGACACATTTCCGGCTGGGAGCGAAGGGGGACAAGGACCAGGACGGGCGCAACCGGCAGGCGAACTGGTATTACTTCCGTGTAGACGGCGCGAGCGCGGGGAAGGAACTGACGCTCGACATAGTGGATCTGCCGGGCGAGTACAACTACAAGCCAAACCGCGGCGCGATCACGAAGGACACGCCGCCGGTGATCAGTTATGACGGCGATCACTGGCGGCACGTGGAGAGCTTCGAATATGATCCCGTGGAGCCGAAACTGCGGTTGCGCGTCAAACCGGAGGGTTCGCGCTTCTGGATTGCCCATGTGGCGCCGTACACCAACGAGACGCTCGCCAGGCTACGGGGCGAGATTCAAGGCAATCCGGAGTTCACAGAAGAGAAGATCGGGAAGTCGGTGGGGGGGCGCGATCTGGTGTTGTGGACCATCGGCGGCAGGGACAGGAAGAAGACGGTATGGCTGATGTTCCGCCAGCACAGTTGGGAGACGGGCAGTTCGTGGGCCGGGGAGGGGGCCGTACGCGAGTTGCTCGGGAATGCGGCGCTGCGGCGGGATGTGACGTGGAAGATTATTCCGCTATGCGATCCGGACGGGGTAGCGCGGGGCGGGGTGCGGTTCAACATGAATGGGTATGACCTGAACCGGAACTGGGATGTGGAGGATGCGGTGAAGATGCCGGAGATCACGGCGCAGCGCGGCGCGGTGAAGAGGTGGCTGGATAAGGGCGGGCATGTGGACCTGTTCTTTTCGCTGCACAACACGGAGACCGGCGAGTACCTGGAGGGACCGCCGGCGGGGTATCGCGAGTTGGCGCGGCGGTTCCACGAGTTGCTGGTGGAGCGGACGACGTTTTTCCCCTCGCGGGAACTGTCATTCGCTTCGGAGACGACGACGGAAGGGATGAAGGGGCGGATGACGGTGATTCAGGGCTTGTACAAGGATTGGAAGCTGCCGGGGTTTCTGATGGAGCAGCGGATCTCTTATAACGAGAAGCTGAAGCGGCTGCCGCTGCCGGAGGACCGGATGCGGTTCGGGGCGGAGTTGGTGCGCGTGATGCACACGCTGGTGAGCACGCCTTAACAGCAAGGGAAACGGGTGTCATCCCAGGATATCGAGCGTGGACTGCTGCAATTCGCCGGCGGTTTCCATGAGCTTAAGATTGGTTTCGAAAGCATGTTTGGCGGTCATGAGGGCGACAGCTTCGGAGCTGAGGTCGACGACGTCCTGGGGCTCATCCAGCGACAAAAAGCTTTTGGAGATTTGGGAGGCGGCGCGGTTGAGTTTGGACTCGGCGACGTGCAAACCGTCCAGACCTGTCTGGAGGATGTCCATAGTCTTCTCCTTTGTCGCTCTCATCGGCAGATCCGCGGAATGTGTGAGAAAGTAGCTAAAAAAATTTTGACAGATCCTGGAATCGCTCGATGATCAGGAGCCGGTCGCCTTCCCGGATCTCCTCGTGTTCGAGGCGCCAGGTGCGGGGATGAGGGACGTAGACGGCTCCGATGCCGGCCTCGATGGCGGGGTTGATGTCGGACTTGGGCGAATTGCCGATCATCCAGGATGCCTCGCCGGCGAGTTCCTGTTCGAGGACGACGCCGCGGTAGGCGTCGGGGTCCTTCTCGCGGACGATGACAGTCTGCCGGAAAAAGACAGCGAGGCCTGATTTTTCGATCTTGGCGCTCTGTTCGTGGCGATCGCCCTTGGTGAGCAGGATGAGGTCATGACGGTGGGAGAGGTAGTGGAGGGTTTCGGGGACGCCGTCGATGATCTGGAGGGGATGATGGTTGATGCGGCGGGCGATAGCGGCGATGTGGGCGGTATCGCCGCCGCGAACGGGCCGCTCGGCGAGATTGAGATAGCACTGGGCCATGTTGCGGCCGAAGTTGGCGGCTCCGTAGCCGTGGGCGCGGATGTTGACGATCTCGATTTCGTCGAGCGCGGCGCGGATTTCGGGCGGGGAGAGCGTGGAATGGTCGAGGAAGGCGCAGAACTCCTCGAAGGCTTGCTCGAAATAGATATTGTTTTCCCAGAGTGTGTCGTCGGCGTCGATCAGGAGATGTTGGCGCATGCGGTCAGTTGGAGATGGGAAAGTGCTTGCTATGGCCGTTGTGGGGGGCAACGGCGCGAATCTGTTCGGAGTGCCGGAAGCGGACGACATGGACGGGGAAGTAATCGGCGAGGCGTTTGAGGCGTTCGGCCTCACTGCGAATGGTGAGAAGCTGCTGGCGGAAGTCGAGATCCTCGACGATCTGGGCGAGTTGAAAGCTCAACTGGGGGTCGCCCCAGGCGGGCTCGGCTCCGGGCTCCTGGCCGGTGGCTTTGCGGGCGAGGGTGTAGGCTTCCACGGCGCGCTGCTTCAACTCGAGGGGAAGCGAGGCGCGATCGTCGTCGTCGAAGTAGCGGATGCGGCCCTGAGTGTAGGACTTGCCGTCGACCAGCTCGAACACCTCGAAGCGGCGCCGGCCGACGGTGACAATGTCCATGCGTCCATCCTCGTAGCGGTTTACGACGTGATCGACGGACGCGGTGCAGCCCATGTTGACGATGCCCTGATCGCGGGCGAGCACGATGCCGAATTCGGAACCGTCTTCGATGGCCTCGCCGATCATTTCCTTGTACCGCTCCTCGAAGATATGGAGGGGAAGGGGCGTGCGCGGAAAGAGGACCAGCGGGAGGGGAAACAGCGGCAGCAGATCCTCGCGCATGGTACTATTATGGCTCACCGACGGCGGATGGACATTCCAGGAAAAGTAGTCTTGATTACGGGCGCGTCCGAGGGGATCGGGGCGGCGTGCGCGGCGCGCTTCCGGGAGCGCGGGGCGTCGCTGGCGCTGATGGCGCGGAACCGGACCAATCTGGAGAGCGTGGCGGCAGGGAAAGGGCTGGTGATTGCGGGAGACGTAACGGCGGACGACGACCGGCGAATGGCCGTGGATGCGACGCTCGACCGGTATGGACGGATCGATATTCTGATCAACAGCGCGGGGGCGGGACTATACGCGCCGGCATGGCAGGCTCCATTGGACGCGGTGCGGCGGATGTATGAGCTGAATTTCTTTGGGGCGCTGGGGATGATCCAGAGAGTGGTTCCCCATATGCAGCGGCAGTCCGGCGGGTGCATAGTGAACGTGAGCTCGATTGCGGGGAAAGTCACGCTGCCGTGGCTGACGCTGTATTCGGCGTCGAAGTATGCGCTGGGCTCGCTGACGGACGGGCTGCGCATGGAGTTGCGGCGGGACGGGATCCACGCGATGACCGTGTGTCCGGGGTATGTGTCGACGAAGTTCCAGGAACACATGCTGCTCGGCAGAGCACCGGCGAACGTGCGCGACTCGAACTTATTCCGCATCCGGCCGGAGGAGTGCGCCGAGGCGATCGCGCGGGGGGTGGAGAAGAATGCGCGCACGGTGGTGACGCCGCGGGCGGGATGGGTGTTCATTGCGCTGGAGCGGCTGTTCCCGAGTTGGATCGACAGGCGGCTGGAGGAGATGTACCGGCGCGGACTGGCATCATGAACCTGCGATTGAAACGCACTCCGGGGCTGTTTCTGGTGGGGTTCATGGGCAGCGGCAAGACGACGATCGGGCGGCTGCTGGCGGAGGAACTGGGGTGGACATTCGTCGATCTGGATGACGACATCGAGGCGCGGCAACAGGCGGCGATCAGCCGGATTTTCGAGGAACGGGGCGAAGCGGAGTTCCGGCGGGTAGAGAGGGAATGCCTGGAAGCGCGGGTGAAGCAGATCCGCGCGTCGCAGCCGCTGGTGGTGTCGCTCGGCGGGGGCGCGTATGTGCAGGCAAAGAACCGGGAGTTGATCGCGGCGAGCGGGGTAGCGGTATGGCTCGACTGTCCGTTCGAGCGGATCGAGAAGCGGGTGGCGGGGTTCACGCACCGGCCGCTGGCGCGGGACGCGGAAGCGTTCCGGCAACTGTTCGTTGCGCGCCAGGCGGCGTATGCGATGGCGGACTATCACGTCGCCATCGCCAGTGACGACCCGGGGGAGGCGGTTCGTGAGATCCTGAAACTCCAAGGGTTGTTTGAGCGCTGACGCTGAGAGCTATTGCAGCCGTCAGCGATCGGCTCTCAGCCTTTCGCCTGGCTACCGGCTTCGCCGGGGCCGGCCAAGCAGGCTTGGCTCATCGCTGAAGCCGAGGGCTGACCAAAGAACGTTGACAAATCGTTGAGGAAGACGCGCAAAACGGAGCCCGCCCGCGCCGCGAATCATCGCGGTGTTCCTAGTACTATGGGGGCGCGGGACGTGCCCTTTGCGCGTTTGAGGAAGACGCGCAAAACGGAGCCCGCCCGCGCCGCGAATCATCGCGGTGTTCCTAGTACTATGGGGGCGCGGGACGTGCCCTTTGCGCTTCTATGGAGAAGAAATGCCGGTGGAAAAGCAACTGAGAAAAGACGCGCGGGCGATCCTGCGGGCGGCGCTGGAGGCAGCGGATCCGCGGGAAGCGGTGCAGCGGCACGCGCGAGTGAAGGATAACGTGCTGATCGCCGGCGGGAAGCGGTATCCGCTTTCCGGGGTGGAGCGCGTGTTGGTGATCGGCGCGGGGAAGGCGAGCGCGGCGATGGCGGCGGCGGTGGAGAAACTGCTGGGGAAGCGGATTCACAGCGGGCTGGTGAACGTGAAGTACGGGCATACGGCCGAGCTGCGGCGGATCGAGTTGAACGAGTGCGGGCATCCGGTGCCGGACGAAGCGGGAGTGAGGGGATCGCGGCGGATTGCGGAGATCGCGGCGGGGGCGGGGGAGCGGGACCTGGTGATCTGCCTGATCAGCGGGGGAGCGTCGGCGCTGCTGCCTGCTCCAGCAGAGCCGGTGACGCTGGCCGAGAAGCAGGAGACGACGCGGCTGATGCTGGCATGCGGAGCGAACATTCATGAGATGAACGCCGTGCGGAAGCATCTTTCGTCGCTGAAAGGCGGGCAACTGGCGCGGCTGGCGTCGCCGGCTACGGTGCTGACGCTGATTCTCTCCGATGTGATTGGGGACAATCTGGACGTGATCGGGAGCGGGCCGACGGCAGCGGACGTTTCCACGTTTTCCTCCTCGTTAGGGGTTCTCGACAAATACAAGATAAGGGACAAGGTTCCGGCGAGTGTGAGGGAGCGGCTGGAGAAAGGGGCGGCAGGTGAGATGGCCGAGACGCCGAAGCCGGGCGATGAGGGTTTGGAGCGCACGCAGAACCTGATTGTGGGCAGCAACCGGCTGGCGGTGGATGCGGCGAAGGCGAAGGCGAAGGAGCTTGGTTATCACACGCTGGTGCTGTCGACGACGATTCAGGGCGAGACGCGGGATGTGGCGGGAGTGCACGCGTCGATCGCGCGGGAGATACACAGTTCCGGGCAGCCGCTGCGCCCGCCGGCATGCGTGATTTCGGGGGGCGAGACCACGGTGACGCTGCGCGGGCAGGGCAAGGGCGGACGGAGCCAGGAGTTTGCGCTGGCGGCAGCGATCGACATTGCGGGGATGGCGAAGACGCTGCTGTTGAGCGCGGGGACAGACGGCACGGACGGGCCGACGGACGCGGCGGGGGCGCTGGCGGACGGCGCGACGTTGGGGCGGGCGCGGGAGTTGGGGCTGGATGCCGCGGTGTATCTGGCGGAGAACAATTCGTATGCTTTCTTTGACGCGCTGGGGGACCTGATCCGCACGGGGCCGACGAACACGAACGTGATGGACGTGCGGCTGATTCTGGCGGGGAAGTAGGCGGTTATGGGGATGTGGCGGGAGTTGATCGACTTCGCGCTCGATCACGAGACGTTGAAGACGGAAGCCGAGCAGATGGAGGAGATCGCGCGCGAGCCGGAGAATCCGGCTCCGTACTATGCGCTGGGGCAGTTGCGGCGGATGCAGTACAAGGAGGACGAGGGATTGGCGCTGCTGCTGCACGCGGTGCGGCTGGACGCGAGGTATGCTCCGGCGCATGCGGCGCTGGTGGAGGTGTACGGGGTGCGCGGGGACTATGCGGCGGCATGGCGTCACGCGCGGGCGGCGGAGGCGCATGGGGAAGGGCGCGGAGTGGAGTTATTGCGGCGGCACGGGATTGCAGAGCCTGCCGGCCGCGCTAATGCTGGTGATGATAATCCTGGGGCGGTCCCGGGGGAGCCTTGAACAAGGGCTCCACTTCGAAGGATGTCAAGACCCACAGGCTGTAAATCGCCACCACGGTTCCCAAGGGGACATGGACGAGAGTGAAGATGGAGAGAATCATCCCCAGATTCCGCGCCCACTCCTGATAATTCATCAGGCCATAGCCGACGGCGATCAACGGGCCCGCCATGATCAGCAGGTAGACCATGACGCACATGGTGACGAAGCCTTCCATGGTGGTTGCGGATCCGCCGATGCGCGCATTGATCAGGAGGATTCCGCCCGGGCCGCGGAAAATGATCAGGAGCAGAATGCACACCAGGACCCCAAGGATTCCCAACCCCGCATTCAGGATGCCGATCATCCTCAGGTGCCTGTCCATGTGCTTTAGGAACTCCACTCTATTGTAGCCGCACGGATCAAACCTACGCGAAAAAACGTGTGGGGCAGCGCCCGCTTTGAGCGGGACTGCCCCACAACCTCCGATTTTGTTTGATGCGCTCCTCAGCCTGTGGTGTGGCGGCAAGCCGACGTCCGCGAGATTCCGCCACTTCTCCGATGTTCTCTCCCTGACTGGTTTGCGGAGGATCCGATTTCTGATTTGTTGATCTTTTTCTCCTCCGGCGGTTTCCGCCTCCCGTTTGCTCCTCATCAATGAATGCGCTTTTGAGCCGCGAATCCCATCATTCCTTTCAAAACATTTTTCGCGATTATTGTCGGGCATAAAAAAGCGTGGAGCGGGATTTCCTCCAAACCCCGCCCCACGCACCAGGAGCGTCTCCTCCAAGTCAAGCTGTCAGTTCCATCGCGCGATCGCGCTCAAACAAACAACGTGGAAAACGCAGCCCGATTCCATCACGCCGGCGCGGGTTTTTTGGTCGTCCGCCGGCGGGCGGCCGCTTCCCAGGCAAGAACCGCGAACAGGGGACCGTAGATCAGCCAGCGCAGCGGGGACGATCCGTTCCACTCGCCCAGAATCTCCCAAGCCGGCAGGACCTGGTAGGCCAAGGGAACCAGAGCCTCCCATAGCAGCAGGCCGAGGGAAGGGTGCAAGGGCAACAGAATCACCATCCAACTCAGATACCAGGGATGGCAGTTCGCCGATACGAGGAGCATCGTCACGATCACCGCCAGCGATCCCCTGGTGAGGCTCCACCCCCGCACGGTCACCCACACTGCCGCCGCCGCGACGATCGTGAAGGCGCTGTACTTGGCCGGATACTGGCCGCCCCACAGCCATAAGAGCAGGCCGTAGAGGCTGTCATTGTTCCGCCATCCTCCGAGAAACCCGCTGAGGAACGGCGCGTTGCGGATCAGCCCGGCTCCGTAAGGAGCGAGGAACAAGCCGACTACAGGGAGCATGGCCAGGCTTTGCTTCGAGCGCAGCGGCCCCCGCCCGCCCCACCCGAGGAACAGCGGAACCAGAGCCAGCGGCCAGACCTTGGCTGCGATGGCCACACCCAGCAGCGCGAACGCGAGCGTCCAGCGTTGCTTCACTCCCGCCCAGAGCGCCCAGACCAGCGGGCAGAGCAGCAGCGTGTCGTTGTGTCCGTTGGCCCAGAACTCGAACACGGGCAGCGGACACCAGGCGTAGATGAGGATGCGGGCGGCGGGCACGCGGCTTGCCAGCAGCAACTGATACACGCCTGCCAGCACTCCGAGTTCAAACAGCGCCGAGACCGCTTTGAGCCAGAAGACCTGTTGCCCGGCCTCCGTGATGCCCGATGCGGTGATTCCCTGGTATGCCCAACGGTAGATGGTTTCCGTGAAGGGACCGTAAACCGCCCGGAATTCGAGCCCCGGGGTGCGGCTGTAGGTCTCATCGCGCAGGGCCGCCCACGCCGGGTCGCTCGGAGCGGCTTCATAGGGGCTGCCGCCCGCGATCGCCACGCGGGCCTCCCAGCGATAGCGGTTCAAGTCGTCCGAAAACGCCGGTTCCAGAGTCCAGGCAGTCAGGCGGAACAGCAAGGCGAAGGCGAGAATGGAGGCCAACTGTGGGCGGCGTTGCCTCTCATCAGATTGAGAATCCTTCAGAATCAACGCGGTGGAAATGAGGTATACTGCGGATGTTCCGATAAGGACGGCAATGGTCTCGACCACACGATTCCGCAATGGCCCGAGCACCGCAAGCCCTATGAAGGCTGACTCCAGGAGGAGCGCCGGGATCAGTAGACTCAGTCGAGCCGCTGTCATGGCAATTTCCTGCTAGCCGAGAGCAAGCCCTATGGTACCAGCCCCATTCCCTTTCGCCCTGTTGACGGCAGCTTCGACCCTCACGCGCATGCAGCGGACGCTGTTTGACGACACCTTCGCCGGCCTGCACAGCCTCGACTGGTTCGATTACGCGCTCCTCATCCCGTACTTCACTGTCCTCATTATTCTTTCCATCTACGGGCTCCACCGTTACTTCGTGATCCGTGAATACTTCAAGTACAAAGGAAAGCTGAATCAACCGCCCGCGGCCAAGTTCGCCCAATTGCCCCGGGTCACCATCCAGTTGCCTCTGTACAACGAGCGATTTGTGGTGGAGCGGCTCATCGAGACCGTCACCCAGATGGAGTATCCGAAGGAACTGCTGGAGATTCAGGTGCTTGACGATTCCACGGATGAAACCCATCCTTTTACGGAACGGCTGGTGAACGAATACCGGGCCATGGGACATCCCATCGTCTACATTCACCGCACGAATCGCCACGGGTTCAAAGCGGGCGCCCTTCAGGAGGGCATGGAGAAGGCTTCGGGCGAGTTTTTCGCGGTCTTTGACGCGGATTTCATCCCGCCGAAGGACTTCCTGATTCGCACCATTCACCACTTCACAGACGCGGAAGTGGGGATGGTGCAAACGCGGTGGACGTACCTCAACCGGCACAGCAACGTGCTCACCGAGGTTCAGGCAATGCTGCTCGACGGCCACTTTGTGCTGGAACACGGGTCGCGTTACGGCAGCGGGTCGTTCTTCAACTTCAACGGCACAGCCGGAATTCTCCGCCGGCAGATGATTCTCGATGCGGGCGGCTGGGAACATGACACGCTGACTGAAGACAGCGACCTGAGCTATCGCGCCCAGCTCAAAGGCTACCGTTTCGTTTACGCGCCGGCGGTGGAATGCCCCTCGGAGCTTCCCGAAGAAACGCATGCCTTTCAGGTGCAGCAATCGCGGTGGGCGAAGGGCCTGATGCAGGTAGCCATCAAACTGCTGGCGAGAATTCTCAAATCCGATATCTCCTTCCGGATCAAAGCCGAAGCGTTCTGCCACCTTACGCCGAATATTTCCTATCCGCTGATGATCGTCGTCACCGCGTTGATGCTGCCGGTGATGATTGTGCGCTTCTACATCGGCTGGGGCGAAATGCTGTTCATTGATTTTCCGCTGGTGATTGCCTCGTTCTGGTCCATTTCCGCTTTCTATGTGATTGCGCAGAGGGAACTCTATCCCCATAGCTGGAAGCGCGCCTTCTTCTTTCTGCCCGCCCTGATGAGCGCGGGAGTAGCGCTCACCATCATCAACACCAAAGCGGTGATGGAAGCCTTCCTCGGCATCCAGACGAGTTTCGTGCGCACGCCCAAGTTCGCCTACGGCGGCAACAGGCAGGTGGAGAAAAAGAAGTACCGCTCGCGCAGCGGAGCTCTTCCCTATATCGAACTGGCGCTTGGAAGCTACTTTCTGTTCATGGTGGCCTACGCGATCGACACGCTGAATTTCCTCGCGGTCCCTGTGCTTCTGCTCTTTGTGGGCGGCTATTATTGGGCTGGATTCTCGACGCTGTGGCAGGAATACCAGCACCGCCTGCGCTGGCAGGAAGCGCAGCGCCTCGAGACCGAATCGGCGCGTTAGAATCGTGTCTCAAACCTCGATACAATACGCAACGTGAATCGACGCGAATTTCTCTCCGGCTCCGCCGCGGCTCTGGCCACCTCCGGATCAAGCTCCGCTCCGGCCGCCGCGTCCCCGATGCCAGTCATCGACACGCATATCCATCTCTTTGACATCAACCGGCCCCAAGGCGTACCCTGGCCGCCCAAGGATAACGCCATCCTTTACAAGACCGCCCTCCCCAGCCGATACCGCAAGCTCGCCGAGCCTCATGGCATCGTCGGAGCCATCGAGGTGGAATGCAGCCCGTGGCTCGAGGACAACCAGTGGGTGCTGGATGTGGAGGCCAAGGAGGACATCATGGTGGGCACCATCGGCGATCTCGAACCCGAGAAGGCCGACTTTGCCCGCAACCTCGAGCGGTTCCACAAGAATCCGCTGTTTCTGGGGATCCGATACGGAAACCTCTGGGGCCGCGATTTTCATGCGCAGGTGTCGCAGCCGGCATTCATCGCCGGCATCAAAAGGCTTGCCGACGCCGGTCTCACGCTCGATACCGCCAATCCCAATCCTCTCCTGATTGCCGACCTGGTCCGCCTCACCAACGCCGCCCCCGGCCTGCGCCTCGTCATCGACCATCTGCCGCAACTCAATCCGCCCGCGGATGCCGCCGGCCGGAAGACTTATGAAGCGGGACTGGCGGAACTCGGGCGGAACCCGAATGTGTTCGTGAAGATTTCCGAAGTGCTACGGCGTGCCGACGGCCGGGTGCCCCAGGATGTCGCGTTTTACAAAGAGCGTATCGACCATCTTTTCGGGATTTTCGGAGAGGACCGGGTTCTGTATGGCAGCGATTGGCCGAACAGCGACAACTGGGCTCCCTATGGCGAGGTCTTCCGCGTGGTGCACGAATATTTCACGGCGAAGGGCCGGGCGATCGCGGAGAAGTATTTCTGGAGGAACTCGATCCGTGCCTACCGCTGGAAGCCGCGCAATGCGCGGCAGCCGCGGGGTTGACACTGGAGTTGGAGGAGGTTGACGGGAATCGCGGTATTCCGTAGGATGAAAGAACCTCCCCTGCGTAAGAATTCTGATGATGGCCGAACAGTGATGATGGCCGATCCCGTAGTGCCGGCAAGCAACACAACGGAAATTCCCGACAAGCTCTACTTTCGCATAGGGGACGTGAGCAAACTCGCGGGAGTGAAGGCGTTCGTGCTGCGGTATTGGGAGACGGAATTTCCTCAGCTTGCTCCGAAGAAATCGGGCACGGGGCAGCGGCTTTACCGGCGCAAGGACGTGGAGACGGTTCTCGAGATCAAGCGTCTGCTGTACGACGAGCGGTTTACTATTGAAGGGGCCCGGAACTACCTGCAAACGCGGGCGCAACCTGCGAAGGGCGGGGCGAAAGGGAAGGGGCGTAAGAGCCCGCCTCCGCCGGCTCCGACGATTCAGGGCGACCTGTTTGGAAGCGGTGTTGCGCCGGCGGCGCTCGAGGAGATACGCAAGGAATTGAAGTCTCTGCTCGATCTTCTTGGCTGAGCCTGATTCTTTCATCAAATCTTTCCGGTCCGATCCGATAAGGCTTGTGGGAGCCCCTCATGATCCGGTTAACTCGTCTCAACCACGTGCCCGTATTGCTGAACTCGGACCTTATCGAGCACATCGAGATTACACCGGACACGGTAATCAGCCTCACCAACGGGCAAAAGATCGTAGTGCTGGAATCGGCAGAGGAAGTGGTGGACCGGGTGATCGCGTTCCGGCGCGCCATCCTGGAGCGAGCCTTTCAGCCTGCGGTGTCACAGCTTACGGCCGCGGGTGAGTAGGATATTACCGGCATGGCGGCAAAGCGTGGAACCAAGCCGGACTTGGCCTCCGTTCTGGGCGTGGTGGTTGCCTTCGGCGCGATCATCGGCGGGCTGCTTCTGGAGGGCGGCAAGCTTTCCGATATTTCGCAGGTGACCGCGGCTCTCATCGTTCTCGGGGGCACGATTGGGGCGACGATGCTGAATTCGCCCGTGACGGCGTTCCGCGAAGCCTTCAAGCGGCTTTTTCACGTATTCACGGACCGGGCGCACTCCCCCAATGACGTTATCGATCAAATCATCGAATTCGCGACCAAGGCCCGGAAATCCGGCATCGTCTCGCTCGAGGAGGAGGCGCTGGCGATTCCGGACCATTTTCTGCGAAAGGCGCTCACGCTTGCGGTGGATGGAACGGATCTGCAGGAACTGCGGAAGATGATGGAACTGGAGATCGAACTCGACGAGCATCGGGCCGAGGCGGAGTCTCGAGTTTTTGAGCAGGCGGGCGGGTACGCTCCCACAGTGGGCATCATCGGCGCCGTCATGGGGCTGATCCAGGTGATGAAGAACCTCGCCAACATCGAGGAAGTCGGCCACGGAATCGCCGTTTCCTTCGTGGCCACGGTCTACGGTGTGGGGATCGCCAATCTCTTTTTTCTGCCCGTGGCTGGAAAGATCAAGGCTCGCGCCCAGGAGGAAATCAAAATGAAGGAGCTCATGCTCGAGGGTGTCTGCGGCATCGTCGAAGGGCTCAACCCGAAATTGATCCGGTCGAAACTCGAGGCCTATTCCCACGGCGATGTGGATTCCAAGCAAAGACAAGCAAGACCGTCGAAGGAAGTGGAAAGAAATGTCTCGCAAGCGGCAAGCCGATAAGGTGAACCACGAGCGCTGGCTGGTTTCCTACGCGGACTTCATCACGCTGATGTTCGCTTTCTTTGTGGTGATGTTCGCCAGTTCGCAAACCGATCGCGGCAAGGCGCATGAAGTGTCCGAGTCGGTCCGGAAAGCTCTCGAGGAAAACCAGATTGCCGCCGCCATCGCGGGTATTCTGGGCGGCACGGTGGATGACAAAGGCAAGGGGAATGCGATGATGAGGGGACCTGGGGGGGCCAAGCGCAGCACGGAGGAAAAGGATCCCCCGACGAAGCTGGCGGAACTGCTTCCCTCACAGATTTTTCTAACCCAGCAACTGAAGGAAGAGATCAGGACGGGCAAGATCCGGGTACACATGGGGGCCCGCGGCCTCGTGGTCAGCCTGCGGGAAGCCGCCTTCTTCCCTCCCGGCGACGATGCGATCTCCGCGGAGACCTACCCCACGATTGAGAAGATCGCGGCCGCCATTGAGAAGCTGCCCAACCCGGTGCGCCTGGAGGGCCATACGGATTCCCGCCCCATCCACAACGAACGTTTCCGCAACAACTGGGAGCTGTCGGCCGCGCGCAGCATCGCGATGCTTGAGATCTTCACGCGGAAGTTCGGCATCCCGGAATCGAAGTTCGCCGTCGCCGGCTATGCCGACACCGTCCCTGCCGATTCCAACGATACCGAGGAGGGGCGCGCCCATAACCGCCGGGTGGATATCATCATCCTCAACCAGACCGGCCTTACCCACGATGCCGCTACCGAACTGCCGCCCAAGCCGAGTCCCTTCCCCGAAGAGAAAAAGTCTCCCGGTTCCACCCACCCTTGATGTCGAATGAGCGTCAGTGCCCACCATAGCTGCGCCAATCCACCCAATTCACTGTGATGCAATCTACGAAATTGCGCGGATATTGTACCTTCCTGATTGGCGACAGGCGTGCAGTTAACTACAGGTCCAGATGGAGGTGGACCATGTTCTGGCTTCCTTTACTGTTGGCTGGATTTACACCCGTTCTTCCGGCGGCAAGCTCGGATATGCCCGTCCAGGCCGCACGCGGCAAAGGCATCTTCTTCGATACCGCCAATAAGAACCACTGCTCAACTTGCCATGAGATGGAAAAACAGGGGACGGCGGTGGGCCCGGACCTGACCAAAGTTGGGCGGCTCAGCCCCCGGGCGGTACTCATTTCCATGCTGTCCACTCGCACGGTCTACGTCAAAGAGGTGGAACTCAAGACGAAGGAGAAGTTTCCCGCGATGATCGCCAGCGAGAATGGGAATGAAATAAAGCTTTACGACCTCTCGAAGATGCCGCCCGCGCCGATGACGCTGGAAAAATCGGCGATCTATGCTGTCCGCGACAACGGCACCTGGAAACATCCCCCCGAATCGGCCGGCATGTCCGCCGAGAAGTTGGCCGACGTGATTTCCTACATTCGGTGGGTGGCCTTCGGGGATACGAAAGGAGTCAGCCCGGACGAAGTGAAGCAATAGCCGGCTGCGCCGCTACCAGTTGACGGCAGCCGGCAGGAACTCCGCCACCAGATCTTCATAGAAGGGCCGGATCGCTGTGTGATCCGGCTTTTCATTCGACTTCGAGTACAGATCGTACTGGTTGAACTCCTTGACCCAGTGGAACATCCGCTCATCGTGGGGGTTCATCAGGTATTGGTAGCCGTTTTCCTTGTGGCACGGGTAGAACGAGTGATAGCGCAGAATATACAGCGCCTCCTCGGGCAGGTAGGGCTTCATAACGTGGTAGATGTACTCGTCGTGCCCCCACGACATGTCCACGCGGTCCAGCCCGCAGCGCTCGCTGTAGACCCCCAGCCTGCTCTGTAGTTCGGGCACTTGCGCATCGGGGTTGCCGTCAAAGAACTCCCGGAACACGATCTTGTCCGACCACGCGCACCCCACGGGGAACGTGTCGCCCACGACGGCCCATTGCGGTTCGCCAAGCAGGCACAGGACCTTCCCCAGGTCGTGGACGAGGCCGGCGAGGATGAACCAACGCGGCCGCCCGTCGCGGCGGCAGGCCTCCGCCGTCTGGAAGTTGTGGTCAATCTGCGAGAGGTCGGTGTCGGGATCACTGTCATCCACCAGCGCTTCCAGTTGCTCCATCGCTTCCCACACGCCCATCCGCATTTTGTCGAGCGGCAGGTATTTCCGCTTCCGGGCGAGCACGAAGTCGCGGGTCATCAGGCTGTGGTTGAGGCGGTAGAACTCGCGTACGCCGGGAGTGGCGGTTTCGTAGTTGCGGAAATCCTCTTTTTTCCTGTTCGGGTCGTAGCGCTGGCGGACGAACTCCTCCCACTGTTCGAGGGTGTCGTGAGCAGAGACGCCGGGGGTAGGGTTGGCGGGCGATGGGAGATTCATTGGATGTCTTATTTTAGTTACTGCAAGATTTATCCCGGTTTGTCAAGCAAAATCGTCCGTCCTGGCCTTTCTAGCCGCGCATCTGCACGAAATTTCGCGCTTCGTCGGGTTCGCTGTGGTCGAAGGAGTGGAAGTAGCGCGTGAGAGCCAGCGCCACGGCCCCGAGCAGGGATGAGTCCTCCGCATGCGCCGAGGGATAGACGCGAATCCCCTCCAACCACGCCGCCGGGACTCGCTGCCGAAGCACTTCCCAGACAGGCTTGTCGATGATGTCCCAGGCTGAAGCCGCCCAATTGTCCACGACGATCGCCTCAGGGTTGAGCCCGATCACCAGGTTGGCGAGCCCGAGCGCGAGGTGCCGCCCTGCCTCGAGCAGCGACTCGATCGCGGCCGCCTCGCCGCGCTGGGCGCGCTCGATGACGGCATGCAGTTGCAGTTTCCGGTCTGTTTTCTCCTGGTAGATCCGCACCAGTGCCCGGTCCGAGGCATACTCTTCCCAGCAGCCCAGGTTTCCGCACAGACAGCGCCGGCCATCGGGGAAAACCGTCATGTGTCCGAACTCGCCCGCGCGGCCGAACGCGCCGTGCACGATGTGTCCGGCCACGATGATGCCTGTGCCGATACCTCCGCCGAGAGTGACGAACACGAAATTCTCGAGCGGGCGGGCTCCCTGGGATCGGAACCACCGTTCCCCCAGGGCGGAAAGGTTGGCGTTGTTGTCAAAGTACATCGGCACGTCGAAACCCTTCTCGAGGAGGGGCGCCACGGCCACGTCCTTCCATCCGAGATTGACCGCTGAGGTGACGGTGCGCGTCTTGTCATCCCAGGTGCCAGGCACCGACACACCCACTCCCAAGATGCGGTGACCGGGCTTCGAGCTCACAAAATTCCGGACCGCTCCGTGCAGCGTTCGCAGGAGGGTTTCCGGATCGGTTCCCCAATCCACGCGCTGCATTTCGAGGATATGCCCCGTCCAGTCGGCCAGAGCCACGCGCGACCCGGTGGGCGAGATGTCCACCGCCACCGCGTATCGCGCCGAAGGCTGAAGGCGGAGAATTGTCGGCGGCCGGCCCACCTGCGGCGCGGATCCATTCACCTTTTGTTCGCGGATCAGCTTGTCCTTTGACAGCCTTTTCACAATGAAGGTCACCGAACTGGGAGACAGGCCCGTGATGCGCGAAATCTCCACGCGGGACAGGTGTGGATTCTCGCGGATTGCGTTGAGGACAAGCCGTTGGTTGGCCTGCCGCAGCGCTGATTTGCGTAACGCGCCCTGGGTGGTGAAAGTGACCGAAGAAACTGGGTTCAACACGTATATCGAGAGCGTATCATGAAGAGTTATGCCGCAAATTCCGCCAGGCGCCAGGCGCGAGGAGAAAACCCTCGTCACCGGAGACATCGCCATCAATTTCCTCGGTGTGGAGGAAGGCCGGGTCCTAGCGACCCCTCACATGATCATGCTGATGGAGATGACCACGCGCAACCTCATCAAAGAGTTCCTCGAAGAAGGCTTCGACTCGGTGGGCACCGTCGTCAACGTGAAACACCTGGCGGCGACCCCGCTAGGCATGCAGGTGACGTGTCACGCCGAGGTCATCGAGGTGAACGACCGCCGCGTGCTGTGCAAGGTGGAGGCATACGACGAGCGGGAGAAGATCGGCGAAGGGCTGCACGAGCGCTTCGTCATACACATCGGCCGGTTCGCATCGCGCGTTCAGGCAAAACGCTCGGCCTAGGCCCAAGCTGGCGTTGGCGAGGTCTCAGCTTGTAGTTGCTCATCTTTCTTTTGACCCCACGCGGGTTGATCCGATTTCGGCTCGATACTACACGCTGTTCGAGAATCTCGTCGAGGATCCTCTCATGGAAGATTTTCTTTCCCCGAGGGGGGAATAGCGACATAGCGCGGCAGACGCCGTTGGACAACGCGCACCGCATGCAGAAAGGAGAGCCGATCCGGGTCTTCCCCGGCTTTCAGCGCGGCCTGATGCATCAAACTGCGGATGGCGTAGTGCGTCATCAGCAGGCCGAAGAACTCCTGCTGGACCAATTCAGGCGTCTTGCTGCGCAACACGATCTGCGCGCCACGCAGATGGGTTTTCAACTCGTCGAGGGAAGTTTCGATTTCCCATCGTTCGTGATAGAGAGCCGCCAGTTCAGCGGCCGGTGCCTGCGTGGGGTCGAGGATGGTGGTCACCAGCCGATACAACGACTCCGCTCCCTTGACCCCCTTCAGGCGATATTCGATGACGCGCACCGCGATCCCGTTGCGGCGATTGCGACGGTCGGAACTGGAAGCGTAGATGTGGCTGGGATAGGAGCCGTCTGGCAGCCGTTGCTCCATCTCCAAACGCAGGCCGTGCTTGACGCGCCACAACAGCGCGGCTCCCGTGTTGGCCGCCTTTTGCCAGAGCTTGTAACCAAAAAACAGCCGGTCGGCCAAACACAGCATTCCCGGCCCTAGCGACTCCACGACGCTGTCGGCCAGAGTGACTTCTCCGGTGGAGTATTTGCCCATCCGCGCGCCCCACAACACATGCGTTCCGCACTCCAGCAACGCCACGAAACGCAGTTTGGGAAAGGCGCTCTTGCCCCGTCCGCTTCCCGCTCTACCAAACGCCTGGTCGTTCTCCGCCGTGTCGGCCACGTCTAAAGTGCTGCCATCCAAGCTCACCACCCGCCATTTCCGGTACCACGCTCCCTTGGTGGACTCGATCGCAATCGGCCCCACCACAGCCTCATAAAGCTTCTTCAACGGTTCGGCTCCCAACCGGCTACGCGCTTGTGAAATACCCGAGTCGCCCGCGACTCTCACTTTGGCTGAAGGATCGAGCAGCCAGTGCACCCCTTCCAGCAGGCAGCGCAACACTTCCCGCGCCGAAGATCGCATGTACAGGGCCAGCGCCAGTACGTGATACACCACCACCTGGGCTGGTAGATCCCGTTCCCGGACGCTTTCGCGATTGGTCTGCCGCAACACCTCCCGCACCTTATCGGCGGGAAAGAAAGTGGTGATCACACCAACGCTAATGTAATCACTGATCCGGCTCCCGGCCGGTAACGTTGCTAGCGTGCGGGCCATGCCGTACCTCGCTGGTTCGGGAATGGAACCGCATTGGGCACACCGGCGGTGGCCGGTAGCGGAACGACTCGAACGAACCGGTACCGGCCTCGAATCGCCTGGTTGAAGTAGCGGCCCTTGGACGTTGCCGCCAGTAGAACCTCGTGCACAGCGGCAGGAACGGCGAAGTAGCGATAGGCCGTGCGGCTGCGAAACTCCAACTCGAGCAGTTCGCGATCCTGATCATAGGCGACCGTTGCGAGTGTCGAGGACTCAACGGTGGTGAAACACATGGAACAGCCCCCTTCTGGAGGCATTCGCCCCAAAACAGAATATCACAGGAATGTTCTTAAGTGAAGAGTATTGGGCCTAGGCCCAATACGGTTCACTTAATTAAGTGGCGGGACGGAAATGCGTCAAGACGCATTTGTAGCATGAAGGGGACAGACCAGGAGGCCTATCCCACTTCCCGCTAAATGAACGGTATTGGGCCCAGGCCCAGGTTGCCTCACGCGCCGGCCGCGGGCGCTTTCGCCTCGGCGCGGATCCAGGCGTTCGCCTCATTCTCGTGAGAGGAATCGAAGTAACGGATCTTCGCGGTTGTGAATGGCTTGCAGAACGACGCCATCCACTTTTCCCATTTCGAATCACCGACCATCGCCAGTCTTTCGAGCTCGGAAAAGTGCTTCATGTCGAACTTGATGTCCTCCCAAAGCGCTCCGGCATCCCAGCCGTGAAAATCCGCCAGCCGAACCAGCATGCGGATCTTCCCGTGTTCCTTCATGTAATTCTCGAGCGGCGGCACAAATTCCTGGTAATCCGATCGAGTAAGCTTCCCCGACAAAGTGACGGAAACCGGCGCGGACTGGCCACTTTGCGGCAGATCGAGTGTAACGCTCATGGAGTATCACTCCTCCACTTCCCATCCTACGCCTGTAGGGATCAGGCAGCGGGGCGCGGCGGTTCTTGTCTGGGGAAGTGGGTCTGTTCCAGCCGCTCGAGGAGTTGGACAAGTTTCGGCGCGGATTCGGCGTGATTGCCGAAGCGGAGGTGGTTGTAGGCGGCGGTAAAGTCCTGGAGGAGGGCGGCGGCCTGGGGATCGGGGACGATGCGGGCGAACTCGGCGGGGGTGATCCAGGCCGGCTTTTCAATGCCGCGGCGGTGGAGGGAGGCAAGCATTCTCTGGTAGAGGAGAGTCGCATCGGAGGCGGAAGCTTCCCCACGCTGAACGCGGCGCACCCGGACGAGGGCGAGCCAGCGGCGCCAGAGGAAAGGGCCAAGCAGGCAAACGGCGGTTAGCAAGGTGATGGCCAAGGCGGCGCGCGGCGCATAAAGTTTCGCTGCGTCAAAGCCAGACTTGGCTCCGGAAGTGAGGCTGGCGAGGGAACCATCGAGCCATTTGAGCTGGAAATTACGGCTGGATTGCTCCATTTGGGCGGCGAGGTTGAGTTGCCGCTCGAGATCGTAGCTGAGGACCCAATCCTGCCAGAAGACCTGCATGGCGTCGAGGTACAACTGGAGGCGTGTGGAGAGCGAGGCGCCGGACTGGCTGGGGTCAGGGGGGGTGGGATCGAATGTGGTCCAGCCCTTTGCGGGAAGCCACGCCTCGACCCAGCTATGGGCATCGCTGGCGCGGACGAGATACCAGCCGCTGAAGGGATTGTAGACTCCGGATTGGAAGCCGGTGGCGACGCGGGCGGGAATCCCGATGGAGCGGAGCATGACCGCGAGCGAGGAGGCGAAATATTCGCAATGGCCTTTGCGGCGATGGAAGAGGAAATCAGCGATGGGATCAGGGGTTTCGTGGCGGGGCAGTTCGGTGGTATAGGCGTAGTGGGTGCGGAGGTAGTTTTCGAGGAAGCGGGCGCGCTGGGCGTCGGTGACCAGGTTGCCGGTGAGGGAGCGGGCGAGAGCGGCGATGCGCGGGTCGAGCGGGGGGAGTTGGAGGTTGGTTTCGCGCAGAAGGGGGGAGAGGGGCTCGCCGTCATAGCGCGGATCGCCATCGACTTCGAGGATGGAATAGGCGATGTAGCGGAGACGGTCTGGGGCTCCGAACCCAAGGCGGTAGCTGCCGGCCGGGGTGCGGATGATGCGGGGAACGAAGATGCGGACGGACTCGGGTGCTCCGGCGAGGAAGAGAACGTCGGAGGCGCTCTCCTGCATGGCGACTTCATAGGTGATGCGGGGTCCGCGGCGGAGGGTTTCCTCGACGGTGGCAAGGCGGAGCATGCCGTCTTCGACGCGCAGGATCTCGGAGGACCCGGCAGTGTTGAACCAGCGCTTGCCATCGAACTGCATGAGGGCATTGCCGCGCCACTTGATATCCATGGGCGAAGCGGCGTTGATGATGCGAATGTGCATGACGGCGGTGCTTCGCATCTTCAATTCGCCGATCTGGCCGAGGGTGACTTCGTTCGAGAAGCCGGGCAGATGATAGCGCTGCGGGATGAAGTGCTGGAAGGCGGCGCGGGCAGTGCGGGGGAGGAGGAAGAACAGGGATCCGGTGAGCACGAGGATCCCGAGGACGGTGAAGACGGTGAGGCCGGCGAGACGGGTGTTCAAGCGGCGCTGCGTGTGGCGGACGATGACGCCGGGCCGCGCGGCGGAGGAGCGGATTTCGCTGGCGGCGAATGTGGCCACTCCGAAGAAGAGGAACATGGCCAGGAAGAGGAAGTAATTAGCGCTCGAGGAGAAGATGGACGCGGCCAGCAGTTCGAGGAAGGCGATGATTTTGACGTAGAAGTAGTCGCGGTCCGTGTGGGCGGTGAGGATCTTGACGATGGCGAGAAAGAACACAAGATGGACGGTAGCGGTGAGGAAGTCGCGCGAGAGGTAGAGGTAGTCAACCGGCCAGAACCCGATATAGGCGACGGTGACTGCGTTGATGACGTTCTGGGGAAGATCGAGCTTCAGCCAACCGGCACAGAGGAAGGCCCGTGCGAGGAGGCCGAGAGCGGTGAGGATGGCAGTGGGGGTATCCAGATAGCCGGAACCGGCGACGGCAAGATATCCGCTGGTAAGCAGAGCGAGCAGGGAGAACTGAAAGAAAGGCTCGACAACGTTCCAGCGTGGGGCGGTCACTTCTTGAGAAATCCTTCGAGAGTGGATGCGAACGAATTCATAGACGCATGGTCATCCTGCTCCGATTCGAGGATGATGAAATAATCTCCCTGCTGAAAGGCGAGTTTCCCCTGCCGCGGGCGCCACTTTTGCACGAGTTCGAAGGCGACGGCGGGGGCGCGGAATTGGTAGAGGGATGCGGTGAGGCGGATGGGGCCCCGATAAACAGCACGGCGCGCCCGTTTGACGCCGAGGCGCCGCAGATCCTGTTGGTATTCCTCGGGAGGGATGGTTTCGACAGCTACTCGTTTCCAGGCGCCGAGGTTCATGGGAAGGACTTCCTGACGGTCGCCGGGATTGCGGCAGGAGAGGGCGGTGAGGGGAAGCAGAAAGCAGGAGCGGCGGGAGAACATCGCAATTCCATGTTAAAACGTAATGGTGTCCCTGAAGCTGTTCCATGACAATCCTGATTCGAGTGCGGCCTACGCAGAGTTTGAAAAACAGCATGTTCTGGAGCGCGTGAAAGCGCTGGATGCGAAGGCCCGGAGGAAGGGGCTGGCGGAATTGGATCCGGGACGGAACCCGCTGATCGCCCTGGGGATGGAAGTGAACGCCGAGGGAAAGGTAACCAAGAACAGCTACGGCGTGTTTCACTTAAGCTGGCTGGCCGCGCAACACGAGGAATGGCCGGCGGAGGTGGAGCGGCAGGTGAGCGAAATCCGGAAAGGAATCCGGGAGGCTCACGGGGTTCCCTTGCAATTTGTGATCTGGGCAGGGATGGGAGGGTCGGCGGAGGACAAATCGGCCTACAACGCATGCGGGCTGCTGCGGAAGGGTCCACGGCTGTACGTGCTGGATTCGACGGATCCGGCCAAATTGAAGGCGATTCTCGAGGACATGCAGCGGCGGAGCAAGCTCGGGTTGCGGGAGGTGCTGAAGCGGACGCTGGTGGTGGGGATGGCGATGGGGATGACATCCTATGAGCCTGTAGTGAACCTCACGAAGATCTATGTGCTGTATGAGACGCAGAATGTGGACAGCAAGCCGAACTTCATCTACATGACGCTGCCGGGGTCGCTACTGGACCAGTTCGCGGAACCGCGGGGTTATCGCAAAGTGGAAGTGCAGTTGGACGGCGGGAATTCGACGGCGGGGCGGCATAGCGGCCCGTTGACGTGCGGGAGCCTGTATCCGCTGGCGCTGGCGGGTGTGGATTTACAGGAGTGGATGGCGGGGACGTTCCTCACGGCAGAGGAGACCGACGACGCGTTCCGGCTGGCCTCATTCCTGCACACGCAGGGAACGGCGGGGAGAGACAAGGTAACGCTGATGCTTCCCAAGGCGTGGAGCGGGGCGGAGGTTTGGACGAAGCAGGACTTCGAGGAGAGCCTGGGGAAGAGCGAAGCGTTGGGGTTGAAGATGGTGGTGGGCGAACGGGTGAAACTGGCGAACTACCGGTCACCGAAGGAGGCTTGCCAGGAGCGGGTGTTTCTGGCGGTGGTGAGAAAGGGCGACGGTGACGGGGTGGCGGAGAAGGCGGCGCTGCTGCGGCGTTCGGGATATCCGGTGGCGGTGGTGAACTTCCCGGCGGAAACAGTGCTTTCGCGGTATATGCAGTTCATTCATCACGTGGTGTTCGGAATGGGCTACCTGCGAAAAATGAACTTTGTCACGCAGCCGTCGGTGGAGTTGTACAAGGCGATTACGAGCCGGGTGGCGGCGGAAGGAAAAGAGGCCGGCGGGTTGGAGAAAACGTCGCTTTGGCGCGAGGTGAGGGGCGGGGCGAAGCAGGCGAAGTTCCCGGGCGGGATTACGCTTTATTACAACCAGGTGAAGGCCGAACCCGCGCCCGAGGCGAAGACGGCTCCGGAGATCTATGCGTCGCTGTGCAGGCAATTGATGGCGGACAAATCCGTGTCTTACGCGGAACTGACGTTCTTCGGGGATCTGCGCTATGCGGCAAACGGGAGGGCGGTAAGGAAGGTGATGGACCAGGCGGCGGAGCGGCTGTTCCGGGGGTGGTGGAAGATGCCGGCGGACGTGTACGAAGGTCCGGCGATGAACCATTCGTATCACGAGATGGTGATTGGGCATGGAGGGGCGTTCAGCACGGTGATGATCGCGGAGAAGGGGGAACGAATCCCGGAGGCGGATTACACGGCCGACTATCACCGCGCGCAGTTCTTGGCTACGCAGGCGGCGCTGGCGGAGCGGGGACGGGCGGTGGTGGCGCTGGTGATGAAGGATTGGGGGGAGGAAACGCGAAAGGCGCTCGATGCGTTTTTCCGCGAGGCGCTGCGGTTTGCCAAGAGATGAGGGTGGAAGATCAGGTTGCTTCCCATCGCGAATGTGTGACTAAACTGTAAGGTTCTATGGCGAAGTTCAAGCCGGTGCGGCGAAAGGAAAAGAACCTGCCGCAAAAACCAGGGGCTGTCCCCTGCGCGATTCTGATTCTGACGGGGATTGCGCTGTTGAGTTTACTCTTCTATGCGGTCCTCAGTTCCAGCGTGAAATAAATGAGAATTGACCTGCGAGAACCGGACCAGTTGCGTCCGGTTCGAATTGAACCGGGATACCTGCTGACGGCCGAAGGGTCGGCGATGGTGACATTCGGCAATACGAAGGTGTTGTGCGCGGCGACGGTGGAAGAGACGGTGCCTCCGTTTCTGCGAAACCAGGGGAAGGGCTGGGTGACGGCGGAATACTCGATGCTGCCGAGGGCGACGGCGACGCGCACGCCGCGGGAGGTGAACAAAGGGCGGCAATCGGGGAGGACCCTGGAGATTCAGCGGCTCATCGGGCGTTCCCTGCGAGCCGTGGTGAACATGGAAGTGCTGGGCGAGCGATCGGTGATTGTGGATTGCGACGTGATCCAGGCGGACGGAGGGACACGAACGGCGTCGATTACGGGGGCGTATGTCGCGATGGCGATCGCGTTGAAGCAGATGGTGGACTACGGGCAGTTGAAAAAGTCGCCGTTGCGGGATCACGTGGCGGCGATCAGCGTGGGGATTGTGGGCGGGGTAGGGATGCTCGATCTGTGCTACGAGGAGGACTCGCGGGCGGAAGTGGACGCGAACGTGGTGCTGACCGGGGGCGGGCAGTTTGTGGAGTTTCAGGCAACGGCGGAGCGCAATTCGTTCGACGATGAACAGATGGCGCAACTGGTGCGGCTGGCGCGGAAGGGTGTGACGGAGTTGGTGGAGTTGCAGAAACAGGCGCTCGAGGAAGCGCGGTGATCCTCCACTGCGCGACGACGAATGCGGGCAAACTGGGGGAATTCGGGCATGCGGCCGGGGAACTGGGTGGGGACGTGTTCCGCATCGAGGCTTTGCCTGGGGTGAAGGACATTCCGGTTCCTGAGGAAACAGGCGCGACATTCGAGGAGAATGCGGTGTTGAAGGCGTTGTACTACAGCGGCTTCAGCGAGGAACTGGTGTTTGCGGACGATTCCGGGCTGGAGGTGGACGCCTTGGGAGGCGAGCCGGGAGTGCAATCGGCGCGCTATTCGGGCGAGGGGGCGACGACGGAGAAGAACAACCGGTTGCTGCTCGAGAGGCTCGAGGGAGCAGAGGACCGGCGGGCGCGGTTCGTGTGTGTGATTGCGCTGGCGCGGAAGGGCGAAGTGGTGAGCACGTTTCGGGGGACGGTGGAAGGGGAGATCCTCGAGGAGATGCGCGGCGGGAATGGCTTCGGCTATGATCCGCTGTTCTACTGTCCGGCGTTCGGATGCACGTTTGCAGAGGCGACGACGGAGATGAAGCTGCACGTGAGCCACCGTGGGGAGGCGGTGCGCCGGATGTTGGATTTTCTGCGGCGTTGAGGGTAAGCAGGCCGTCCCCGGCGGTACACGATGTAAGGAACATCATGAAGACCAGGCGAGTTGCATTGCTGCTGTTGCTGTTTCCGCCCACTATAACGGCTCAAGGTTCGTCGTACCCACACCGCGTGTCCTTCGGGTTCATCGGGGGCGCGCCTCTTACGCGGGATTTTCCGGTTTCCAGAACGGTTTTCACAAATCCGGACTTGGGTCCCGGCCCGATCAAGTTCGATTGGTTTTCCGATACGCGCGCCTTCCTCGCGGGGCTGTCGGTCGAGGCCGACCTTGGGAAAGGAATTTCTGTTGAGGGAAACGCCCTGCACCGCACCCTTCATCTTCAACGACGGCTTATTTTCGCGGATGGGACCGTGCGGAATGAGGGCGAAACAACCCCAACCACCTGGGAGTGGCCGATTCTGGCGAAATACCGCTTGCCCCGGCGCGGCGCGGTACGGCCTTTCATCGAGGCGGGGCCGTCGTTTAGAACGCGTCACAACCAAGCTCCGGCGGAGCCATCGCAGTTCGGGGCCACGGCAGGAGCAGGCGTGGAGTTGCGCTTTGCCCGCGTCAGAATCTCACCGGCGCTGCGGTACACACGCTGGCGCTATGACGGCGATTATCCGCGGGCGGCGACGAAACGCGATCAGATCGAATTCGTGACGGGAATCAGTTATGGTACCTCCCTTTCCTCATGGCGGCTTGGAAACAATAGGCTTCGTTTTGGAGTAATCGGCGGTGTCCCGTTGACCGGCGGTCTCAGGGAGATGCGCCGGCCGGAGCGCCTGCACGAGGAGCAAGGCTATGCAGGCGGGGTCGCGGTGGAGTTGGAACTGAGCGGTCCGCTGTCCATCGAATGGAATGGGTTGTACCGTCCCTTTCGAGCGCGCAGCTACGGCGCGATCTTCGACTCAACCGGCACTCTACGTCCGGATGATAGCGGTTTCGAGTTCACGGTGGTGACATGGCAATTCCCAGTGCTCGCGAAGTATCGCTTCCGGCCCGAATCGAAGCTACACCCGGTGTTTGAGGCCGGCCCTTCCTTCCGTGCGGCAGGCAATCTGAATGGTTATAATCCTTCAAAGTACGGCTTCAGCGCGGGTGGAGGAATCGAGGCGCGGTACAAGACCATGCAGGTCAGCCCGGTATTGCGGTATACCCGGTGGGCCAAAGATCCGGCAGGGACCGTGCGGTCCGCGAGCACGGCCGCCAACCAGATGGAGTTGCTGTGCTCGTTCACTTTCTGAGCGCAGTGAACCCCGCGGCATACGCCGCGGCTGGATTTTCCGCGGCGCTGAGGGGTCAGGCGGCGTCCTGGACGCTGAGCACCAACTTTTTTCCGAGCGCGTCGAATGCCGATTCCAACTGGTGGAGGCGTGAGGAGTGTCTGAGGTCGAACAGGCGCCCGATGTTGGGCTCCGCAATGCCGGTGCGTTTGGCCAGTTCGGCTTTACGAATGCCCGAATCGCGGAATGCGCGGTACAACTCGACCTTCGCGGCCTGGAGGGCCGGCAAGGCGACCAGGCGGTACTTGCGTCCTCGATGTCTGGAGGGCGCGGGTAATTCTTTTTCCCGCGCCATCAAGTCCCCAATCATGGCCGCCAACAGGTCTTGCGCCATTTCGTAAGCCTCGTCCTTCGAGTCGCCTTGGGTTACACCGTAGCCGAAGTCGGGAAAGGTTACGACGAAGCCACCGGCGTCGTGATCGGGTTCGAAGAGTGCGTAGTATTCCATTGGGTACCTCATGATTTCTTCAGGCCAAGATCCTTCATGTGTGATAAGACAAATGATCGAATGAAGTAGTGGACGAGCCGCCAGGCTGGTGATTAAGAGGCGCCATAATGTGTTTCTACTACCGCAGGCCGAAGCACAGGATGTTGGGTCCGGCGGCGACGGCGATGTACTGTTTGCCGCCGGCGAGGTAGGACATGGGGGAGGCGCGCCAACTGTGGCCGTCGCCGAGTTCGGTGGAGGCGTTGGTCTGGACGTGCCAGAGGCGCTTGCCGGATTTGGCGTCGACGGCTGAGAAGGCTCCGCTGTCTTCGCCGAAGAAGACGATGCCGCCGGCGGTGGAGAGGACGCCGCCCCAGCTATCGGCGCTGCCGATTTGCGGGACTTCCCAGACGCGCTTGCCGGTTTCGATGTCGAGGGCGCGGAGGAACATCTGCCCCGGCTCGACGGCGATGGGCTTGGGATTCCAACTGGGCGGCTTGACATAGACGCCGCAGGCTTCGCGCGTCATGAGGTAGAACCAGCCGGTCTGGGGGCTGAGCGCCACGGAGGGCCAGTTGGTTGCGCCCAGGACATTGGGGCACACTTTTGTACCTTCGCGTGTGGGCTCCATGCCGGGGACGAGCACGGGACGGCCGTCTTTGCCTATGCCGGAGGCCCAGGTGAGGCGATCGACGAACTTTTCGGCGAGCAGGAGTTCGCCGTTGGTGCGGTCGAAGACGTAGAAGAAACCGTTGCGGTTGGCCTGGATGAGGAGTTTGCGCTCGCGTCCGCGGTAGGGGCGGTTGACTACGAGGGGCGTCTGGCCGCCGTCCCAATCGAAGAGGTCGTGCGGGGTGAACTGGTAGTGCCAGCGCAGTTTGCCGGTGGCGGCGTTGAGCGCGAGGACGCAGGCAGTGTAGAGATTGTCTCCTTTGCGCTGGTCGCCGCTCATAGCGGGGTAAGGGTTGCCGACACCCCAGAAGACGGTGTTCGTATCGGGGTCGAAGGTGCCGGTCATCCAAGTGGCTCCACCGCCGCCGTAGTTGGCGAGGTCAGTGCCTTTCCAGCCCTCGGACAGGGGTTCGCCGGGGAGGGGCACGGTGAAAAAGCGCCAGACGGGTTCTCCGGTGGAGGCTTTGTAGGCGGTGAGAAAACCGCGGACGCCGAGATCGCCGCCGGAGATGCCGGCCACGACGAGATCGTTCACCACCAAGGGAGCGGAGGTGTTGCCGTAGTTCTTGTTGTCGAGCCCTTGGGGAATGGTCACTTCCCAAAGGAGTTGGCCGGTGACGCGATGGAGGGCGAGGAGGCGGGCGTTGTCGGTGACAACGAAGACACGGTCGCCGAGAACGGCGACTCCGCGGTTGGTGCCTTTGGCAGGATCGCCGCGAACGCCTTCGCCGCGGGGGCGCTGATAGTGCCAGATGGTGCGCCCGGCGCGCGCATCGAGGGCGAACACCTGGTTGGGGCCGGTGACGTACATGACGCCGTCGACAACGACGGGAGTGGCTTCGATGACGAAGTGGTTGATGGGGAAGACCCAGTGCAAGGCGAGGTCCTTGACGTTCGAGGTGTTGATCTGATCGAGAGGGCTGTGGCGGTTGCCGCCGATGTTGCCGTGATAGGTGGGCCAGTCGCCTGGCTGGGGAGCGGCGATTTGAGAGAAGGAGACTCCTTTTTCGTTTTCCAGGGGCCGGCCTGTTTCGCCGGGCTGTGGACCGGCGAGGGAACCGAGAAACGCCACGACATCGCCGCACTCGGTGGCGGCGCAGGCTGGAGGCGGCATCAAAGAAGCGGTTTCGGTTTCCACGGCGGCGATTTCGCGCTGGTCGAGGAGATGGAAGCGGCCATCGAAATCCTGAAGCTGGAGATTGTAGACGCTGCGGTTGCGGGCGAATCCGCGGAGCGCGGATCCGGCACGGAGGGAGACGCGAACGACCTCATAGCCTGTCTTGATGGCCGCGGACGGGTGTAGTACAGCCTCCTGGAGACTGGGGAGCGTCATTTCGCGGCCGACGGCTGAGAGATCGGGTCCGACGGCCTTGCCGCGGCTCCTCACCATGTGGCATTGGGCGCACCCGCCCTCACCGAAGAAGAAGCGCTCGCCCGCGGTGCGGTCTCCGGGGGCGTGGGCTTCGGAGGCGGAAGCGCTGAGGGAGCGGACGAATGCCGTCACGGCGTGGAGGTCGCCGTCAGGAAGGGCGAAGGCGGGCATTCCGGCGGAAGGAACTCCGTTACGGATGAGGGAGCGCAGTTGGTCCACGGATTGGGAGCGGACGCGGCGGTTGTTGGCGAGATTCGGCCCGCGCTCGGATCCATGCCCATCGCCATGGCAGACGGCGCACTGGCGGGAGAAGACCCCGCGGCCATCCTGGGCCGCAAGCGAGGCAGCGAACCAGAAGAGGGAGACGGTCAGCTTCATGTTCTTGTGATTGTACCGGAGGGTAGCCGGTCCGGATGTGAGATGTTCGTCTGAGCCAGGAAGGTGTAGACTGTTCGTAGGAGACTGACATGAAACCGGCCGCCATTTTTATCGCGATTTTCGTGGCAATTTTTGTACCCATGTTCCTCTCGCTAATGCCAATTCTGTCGGGAGAACGATGGAGAGCAGCGCAGGAGAGGGCGCGCGCGCGCCGTATCGCTGAAGCCAGGATGAATGCAAGACTCCTGAGACTCAACATCTGATGCGTTTCTAAAAGCTCTCCTCAAGGTCTCGCAAAGTACCCACTCCCGGCGCGGAAAAGAGTAAAATGACAGGTAATGGGTTTATCTGCTGCGCAGGGGTTTCGCGCGCAATTCTGGCTGTTGATCGGAGCGACGTTTCTTGGATTCCTTGGCATCGGAACCGTGCTTCCCAGCATTGCGCCGCATGTCCGCCGCGATCTTGGCGGGTCGGATCAGACGGTGGGATTCGTCATCGGGAGTTTTTCCTTCATCGCGCTGGCGAGCCGGTTGTTTTCAGGGCCGCTCGCTGACCGGCGGGGGCGGAAGGTGGCCTTTCTCACGGGGTTGTTCAGTTGCTCGGTGGCGGGAGGGATTTACCTGCTGCCGCTGGGAATTCTCGGCGCTTACCTGGGACGCATGCTGCAAGGATTCGGGGAGGCGTGCCTCTACACGGGGGCGGCGGCATGGGTGGTGGAGATGGCGGGAATCGAGCGCAGCGGGCAGGCGCTGGGATATCTAAGCAGCGGCATTTGGGGAGGCATCTCGGCAGGCCCGGTGGTTGGGCAGTGGCTGGGAACATTCGAACATGCCGCCATGATGCAGGTTGCGGCGGCGCTGGCGGCTTGCGTCATTCTGTTCTACATCGCCGAAGACTACCGTCCGGAGGATCACCCCCCGCAACGCCGGCTGATGCCGGTATCGCTGCTGGCTCCGGGGGTGGCCGTGGGATTCGTGAACGTGCATTACCCCGTGGTGGCGGGTTTCCTGATTCTGCACCTGGCGCGATATGGAAATGCGGGGCCCACGGCTTTCTCCGCCTACGCGCTGGCGATTCTGCTCTCGCGCTTCTTTCTCGGCGGATTGCCTGACCGGATCAACCCCGGCATCACGTATTACGGCGGCATTGCGCTGATGGCGTTCGGGCTGATTGCGATTGCCAAGGGGCCGGGCCCGATGGCCGCGGTGCTGGCGACGGCGCTGTTGGGATTCGGGTTTTCCTTTCCGTGGTCTTCGGTGGCTTCGACGGTGCTGCGGCAGACGCCGGATGGCGAGCGCGGTTCCGTGGTGGGCTTTCTGAGCGCGTTCTTCGATCTGTTCGTGGGGATCAGCTCGTTTGCCGCGGGCACGGTGGCGAAGAAATTCGGTTATTCGGCCGCTTTCGTAATGAGCGCCGCGGCGCTGGGTGCGGCGGCCGTGGCCGGCCGGTATGTGTTCCCGGAGGAAGACATTGCCAGCCCGCCGGAACCGGTGTTCGAAACCACTTCGTAGAGACCGATTCGTAGAGACCGAGTCAGTTCGGTTTGCGCTCGAGAGGCTCCAGCGGCGCGACCAATTCCATTCGTCCCCAGGTGGAGTCATCGTCTCCACGGCCGTAGATGAGAAAGTGGCCGCCGTAGCCGCCGCCGTCGGGATCGGTGTGGACGATTTCGACGCCGTAGACATCGCCGACGCGCGGGGCATGCCATTGCGGGCTACTCGAGGCGAACGTGGGCGCCATGGCCACGCGGGCTTCGAGGATGAAGTCGCCTGTGCCGGTGTTCCAGGGATTCATGCGGATGGCGTAGTGGACGGCCTGTTTGGGGAGCGGCTCTTCGATGTATGTCTTTCCGGGAGCGCCGTGACGCCACCACGCGCCGTAGGGCGGCTTGCGAGCATCGATGACGAAGCAGAAGGCGTTGTCGGCTTCGCCGAAATTCTTCGCCGCCGGGAGTCGCGGAGCCTCGAGGAACCAGCAGATGGCGTCCTTGTAGTACCAGCGTTTCGGCTCATGGTGGGGGTCAGTGACGTCGTTGACGTTGTCCTTCACTTCGGCTCCGAGGTAGAGATACTGATCGTCCCAGCCCATGTAGTAGCGGGCTTGCAGATCGTCTTCGATGGGCGGCTCGTTGCCGTGATCGGTGAGGCGGTTGCGGGAAGGGTCGTACCAAGGCATCTGGCGGATGCGCAGCATGTCCCAGAGCCCATCGGTGAACGCGGTGTACTTCCATTCCCTGAGATTGCCGTCGATCACCGGCGCGTGGAGGAGACGCGGAACGCGGATGGTGTAGTGGTAGGGATCCGCGGGCTTCTGGGCGGCGGCAGGCAGAGCGCAGCATAGGAACAGGCAGGGGAGGAAAGGCCGGCGGGTGAACATGAGAAGCTCAAGTCTACAACGGAATCAGTTATCGTGAAAGTAGGCCTGTTGTCGAGGCTCCTTGTCGAGGATAGAAGAGGAAATTCATGGTTCATCCCATTTGGCGCTCCAGAGTACGAGCGTGTCTGGGCGCGCTTGTGGTGAGTGCTGCGCCGCTTTTCTTGATTGCGCAGTCCCCGTCCGGCGGCCGGGGACAAAAGAAGAGTCCGCCCGTGCGACGGAATTTTCTGATCAGCCGCGCTGTGCCGGATCCCGCCGCGGTGGAGCGCGGGCAGAAGCTGTTCGTGGCCGATTGCGGCTTCTGCCATGGATCAAAGGCGAACGGGGGAGAGAACGGGCCGGACCTGGTGCGATCGGTGCTTGCGCTGCGGGATGAAGGCGGGGATCAGATCGGTCCGGTGATCCTGAAGGGGCGGCCGGAAAAGGGGATGCCGGCGTTTGCATTGACCAGCGCGCAGATCAGGGATATTGCCGCGTTCCTGCGGGCGCGGCAGCAGGCGGCCATCAATCGCACAGCATACAAGATTCAGAACGTGGTGACGGGGGATGCAAAGAAGGGCGAGGCGTATTTCGAGAGCAAGTGCGGCTCCTGCCATTCGCCGGAGGGCGATCTGAAAGGTATCGCGGACAAGTATGATCCCGTGGCGTTGCAATCGCGATTCCTCTATCCGGAATCACATGCGAGGCGCGGCGGCGCGGGTCTGAAGCGGATCCCCACGCCGGTCACGGTAACGCTCGCTTCGGGGCGGAAGGTCTCGGGCGAACTGGAGTATATCGACGATTTCAACGTGGCGCTGCGCGATTCCTCAGGCGAGTATCATTCCTACGAGCGCGGCGCGGGAGTGAAGGTGGAGGTGAAGGATCCGCTTGCCGGCCATCTCGTGCTGCTCAAGCAGTACACGGATCAAGACGTGCATAACCTGACGGCCTACCTGGTGACCCTGAAATGAAGATCCACATGCTGCTTTCCACCGCGCTGCTGGCCGGGAGCCTCGGCGCGCAGATACTCGATCCGGCGAAACTGCTGAAGTTACCCACGGACACATGGCCGACGTACAACGGGGACTATTCCGGGAGGCGCTTCAGCCCGCTCGCGCAGATCAATGCTTCGAATGTTACGGCGATGAGCCTGGCATGGGTATTTCGCGCCAACACGGGGCCGGGAGCCGGATTGAACACGCAGATCAAAGCGACGCCTATCGAGGTGAACGGGGTTCTCTATTTCGCCGTTCCCGACCATGCCTGGGCGGTGGACGCGCGCACGGGACGGGAGATGTGGCACTACAAATGGGAGACGCACGGCGGCATCCACATCGGCAACCGCGGGTTCGGCATGTATGGAGACTGGCTGTATTTCGAAACGCCGGACAACTACCTGATCTGTCTCAACGCGAAGGACGGGACGGAGCGCTGGCACGTGGAGATTGCGGATGTGAAGCAGGAGTATTTTTCCACGCCGGCTCCGGTGATTATCCGGAACCACGTGATTGTGGGCGTGGGCGGGGATTCGCTGGATGTGCCCGGGTATCTGGAATCACGCGATCCGGAGACGGGCAAGGTGCAGTGGCGCTGGAACACGACGCCGCGGAGGGGCGAGCCCGGGGCCGATACGTGGCCGAACAAGGACGCCATGGAACACGGCGGCGGGATGACGTGGATGCCGGGGACATATGATCCGGAATTGAACCTGTATTACCTGGGCACCGGCAATCCGAATCCGGTGATGGCGGGGCAGGGGCGGAAGGGGAACAACCTCTGGACGTGTTCGATTGTGGCGTTGAATCCGGATACGGGGAAGATGGCGTGGTATTTCCAATCGTCGCCGCACGACACGCACGATTGGGATGCGGTGCAGACGCCAGTGCTGATTGACGGCGAAGTGGATGGCAAGCCGCGCAAACTGCTGGCGCAGGCGAGCCGCAACGGATATTACTTCCTGCTGGACCGGGCGACGGGCAAGAATCTGGTGTCGAAGCCGTTCATCCCGATCAACTGGTCAAAGGGCGTGGATGCGCGCGGGGAGCCGGTTCCGGACCCGGAGAAGGAGCCGAAGACGGACGGGACGCTCGTGATTCCAGGATCGAACGGGGCGACGAACTGGCCGGCTCCGGCGTTCAGCCCGAAGACGGGTCTGATGTATGTGAACTCGCAGGAGTCGTACAGCCTGTTCTACTTGACGGATACGGACGAGAAGCCGGAAGGCTACGGCGGGCGGGATTCGGGGTTGTGGTGGAAGAGCATGCTGACGGCGATCGACTATAGGACGGGAAAGATCCGCTGGCAGCACACCTATGACGGACGCGGGTCGGGGATGTCGGGGGTGTTGACGACGGCGGGGAACCTGGTTTTCGCGGGCGACCCTGTGGGGAATCTGATCGCGTTCGAGGCGGCGACGGGGAAGATTTTGTGGCATTGCCGGCTGGCCGCGGCAGTGGCGAACGGGCCGATGACGTACGAACTGGACGGACGGCAGTATCTGGTGGTGGGCTCGGGGGACTTGTTGTACGGGTTTACGATGCTGCGGTGAGTGGGGTGTAGCTCAGGAGCCGCGCATTCCGCGCGCAAGCGTCAGAAGGAGTTGGAACGATGAGCAAGAAGCATATGGGTTCCAGCATTGATGACTTCATGAAGGAAGAGGGCATCTTCGAGGAAGCCCAGGCCCAGGCGATCAAGGAAGTGGTCGCGGGCAGTTGGCCGAAGCCATGAAGAAGAGGAAAATCTCGAAGAACAAGATGGCGAAGATGCTGAAGACGAGCCGCACGCAGGTGGACCGGCTGCTGGACCCGAAGAACGACATCACGCTGGGCAGCCTGCAAAAGGCGGCTGCAATGGTCGGGCGGCGCGTCAGTATCGAGCTCGTCTAATAAGGGAAAGCGCGAGTTCGCTAATTAAGTCCGTGCCCAAGAATCAGTTCACATTCTGAGTTGGGCTGACGGTATAGTTCCAGCGGCCGAACACATCGTGAGGGACGATGTGGGATGGGATAGGCCGTTGAGCCCTGACCGACATCGACAAGATCCTCCACTTCATCCGCTTGCTGATTTCGCTGCACAAGCGGTGCTCGATCGGATTCCACTTGGAAACGCCGGGTGGATAGTGGCTGACGTTGACAGTGAGCCCGAATGGGGTGCAGATGGCGTCAACGCGACAGCGCGGACCGTTACTGCCGCCGGCATCTGCCAGGATGAAGAGTTGGCGGGCGGCCGGGTATCGTTGGCAGCCCTCCTGCAACCACCACCGCGCGATGGCGCCGGCGGCAAAGCCGGCGTGTTGTGACTGGCGCCGACAAACACGGCGCCGCGGCTGGCTTGCGTGTCGTAAATGCCGTAAGGGATCGCCATGCCTGCGCCCTCCGAACGGAAATCGTGATCGTTGACCAGGACCGGTTTGATGTATAGGAACTGTTGGTTGCGGTCGGGGTTCTTGGTGGCATTGATCTGCTTGCGGTTCACGCGCAGCTTGAAGTCCATGTCTTTGAGCAAGCGGCCGACCGTGTTCTTGCTGGCGGCGATGCCCGCAGCCGGTGAGTTCGGCGGCGATCTTGCGCGTGGTTCGTCGGCTCCACCTGAGCCGCTTAACTCTGTGATAAGGTTCTTGGGCCGACCCTTAGCCCGGTGGCCGGGCCCGGAGTGGCAATATTACGAGTGCAGGCAAGCACTGCGCGCCGAAAATAAGTGGTATATACTCTTCCTGCTCGGGACGCTTTCGATCCCGGGACATTCACAGCCGGAGATGTCTATGCTAGGAGCAGTGATCGGTGAATCGCGCGGAAAGCGCACTGGCCGCCGGGTGCTCTCGGTGGATGGGGGAGTGAAGATCGAAGTCTCGTTCGAGGACAGCGGAACGCTCCTCGGCGCGGCGGCGAATACGATCGGGACCTATTGGAGCCAAGTCAAGCAAGACGGCAGTCTATACGGCGAGGGCCAAGGGGTTGTCCTCACGGCCAATGGAGACATGGCCACATGGAAGGGACAGGGAACCGGCAAACTTCTGGCGGGCGGAGCGGCCAGCTATCGGGGCGCGCTGCACTACACCACCGCTTCGGCTAGCCTGGCCGGTTTGAACTCCATCGCGGCGGTTTTCGAATTCGATGTCGATACGGAAGGAAACACGCACGCGAAATCGTGGGAGTGGAAGTAGGCGGCACATTCAGTAGCCGCGCATGCCCATCCAGAGGAGATAGAGCAGACCGCAGAGAAGAACAAAACCGTTGAGCATGACGCTGCGGCGGTGAAGAGTACGGAAACGGCCGCGGCCGGCTTCGCTCGAGTCGCTCGCTGCATTCGCGGCCGGAACCAATGCCTGGCGCGCGTAGATGTTGAGCAGGGTGAGCAGCGTGAACAGGATCAGGGCCGGGCGGATCATTCCGCCCCAGTAGAAGAGGAATCCGCGCGCCAGTTGAACGGCGGCGAGCAGGCCTCCGCACACGATTCCGAGCAGATAATACTTCGGAAAGACGGCGCGGACCAGGCGGCCGGCATTCGCTTCGCCGAGCACGCGGAAGGCGGTGGGAGCGACAACGAACGAAAAGAATATGATGGCGCCGAGCCAGCAGGTGATGGCCAAATGCTCGACGACATTTAGAAAGCTGCCCATCGGTTTCCGCCTCCTAGCAGCACTTGGCGCGCGTGTATTTGGCCTTCAGGCGGTGCTCGCTGAAGCGGCGCCATTCTTCGGGAGAGTGCGCCGCGCCGTGGGCGGCGAGATGGCGCTGGTAGGCGTTCTCATCGGCCAGTTCCTTGAGCAGGCCGGTGAGGATCTTGAAGAAACGGCGGAGCGCGGTCATACTTCCTCCGGATCGAGTTGGGAGAGCACGAAGGGCGATTCGCTCACCTTGGCTTCGCGGGTGCCGCGCAGGATGCCGACCCAGAGCCAGAGCGAATCGAGCAGGATGGCGGTGACGAGGATGAGGAAGACGCCGCAGACGGCGGCATCGAGGCGGTTGTTGAAGATCAGAGTCTGGGTTTCCACCATGCGGCTGGCGGCGACCTTGCCTGAGTCGATCAGGTTCTGCAACTGATCAGCCTGGGAGAGGAAGCCGATGCGCGGGAGCGGGGAGAAGATCTTCTGCCAGGCGGCGGTGTAGGTGACGGTGACGAGCCAGACGAGGGGGGTGATAGTGATCCACATGTATTTCGCTCCATGCATTTTGAGGAGGATGGTGGTGGCCACGCAGAGAGCGATGGCGGCCAGAAGCTGGTTGGCGATTCCGAAGAGCGGCCAGAGCGAATTGATGCCGCCGAGCGGGTCGCGGACCCCTTGGATGAGGAAATAGCCCCAGGCGAGAACGATGAGGGCGCTGGAGCCGATGACGCCGGGCATCCAGCTAGTCTCGCCGAGCCTTTGGTGGACATTGCCGAGGAGGTCCTGGAGCATGAACCTGCCGACGCGGGTTCCGGCATCGATGATGGTGAGGATGAAGAGCGCCTCGAACATGATGGCGAAGTGATACCAGAAGCCGATGATGGCCTTGCCGCCGCCGCTGGCGGCGAAGATGTGGGCCATGCCGAGGGCGAGGGAGGGGGCACCGCCGGTGCGGTAGAAGAGGGTCTCCTCGCCGACGTCCCTGGCGAGGCCTTCCATCTGTTCGGCGGTGACGGGGAAGCCCCAGCCGCTGATGGTGGCCGCGGCTGCCTGGGGCGTGTTGCCGACGATGCCGGCCGGGGAGTTGACCGCGAAGAAGACGCCGGGCTGAAGGACGCTGGCGGCGATCATGGCCATGATGGCGACGAAGCTCTCGAGCAGCATGGATCCGTAGCCGACCGGCCAGACGTGCCACTCCTTGGCGATCATTTTCGGCGTGGTGCCGGAGGAGATGAGCGCGTGGAATCCGCTCATCGCGCCGCAGGCGATGGTGATGAAGCAGAAGGGAAAGATCTTTCCGGCGAAGATGGGGCCGGTGCCGTCGGCAAAGCGGGTGAAAGCGGGCAGTTCGAGGTTCGGGCGCACGAAGAGGATGCCGAGGCCGAGCAGGAGAACAACGCCGAGTTTCACAAACGTGCTGAGGTAGTCGCGCGGGGCGAGGAGCAGCCAGACAGGGAGGGCGCTGGCGAAGAAGCCGTAGAGGATCACGGCTACCGCGAGGGCCATGCCGCCGAGCGTAAACCACGGCGCGAGCGTTTGCGATTGGGCGACGGCCTGGCCGCCGAAGATGCTTGCCATGACGAGGACGAAGCCGATGAGGGAGACTTCGAGCACTTTTCCGGGGCGCCAGTAGCGGAGGTAGAGGCCCATGAAGACGGCGATGGGCATGGTGGCGGCGATGGTGAACGTGCCCCATGGGCTGCCTTTGAGCGCGTTGACGACTACCAGCGCCACGACGGCGAGGAGGATGATCATGATGAGGAGGACGGTGAGCAGGGCCGTGAATCCGCCGAGCCTGCCGATCTCTTCGCGCGCCATCTGGCCGAGGGATTTTCCGTCGCGGCGCATGGAACAGAAGAGGATGACGAAGTCCTGAACCGCGCCTCCAAGGACGGCGCCGATGATGATCCAGAGGGTGCCGGGCAGATAGCCGAACTGGGCAGCGAGGGTGGGGCCGACGAGAGGGCCGGGGCCGGCGATGGCGGCGAAGTGGTGGCCGAAGACGATCCACTTGTTGGTGGGCTCGAAGTCGTGGCCGTTGCGGAGACGCTCGGCGGGAGTGGCGCGCTCGTCATTGAGCATCATCACCTTGGCGGCGATGAACTTGGCGTAGAAGCGAAAGCCGATGAGGTAGATGCAGACCGAGGCCAGAACCAGCCACATGCTGTTGACCGGTTCACCGCGGTTCATGGCAATGCCTGCCAGGCTGTACGCCCCCAGAATCGCCAATGCCGCCCAGACGAGGCGCCCGATGGTTTTCTTCATTGTTTTTGAATTTTATCGTGAGGGGGGTGGGGCGTGGAGGAGTGCAATCTTGTGCTCCTCAAATCAAGGATTGTGTGCCAAGCGCGGCCGGTTTGCTGTATGGCTGGCTGTGCGAAACTAGTGTGGTGTTCGCTTCTCCTGTTCTCACTATTGGAACGGAGCAATAACCATGATGTCTTCGAACACTCCATGGCGAGACTGGATACCCGGAGTACTGTCAGCGTCCCAGGTGGAACAGTTGTGTGACCAGGGCTACATGACGAAGACGGAGGAAAATCGCTCGATCGACCACTCTTCGATGGATCCTCACCTCGCTGACGAAGGATACCTCCTAGAAGGAGGATCCATAAAGCCCTCCGGCAGAGGCTATCTCCACTTCATCGAAAAGAACAAGCTCGCAACAAGACTCCAGCCAGAGAATGGCATTTATCAATTAAGCGCGCGCAAGACTTATTTGTTCAAAGTGCGCGAACGGCTCAGCAGCACATTAGCGGAAGCTGGGATCCATGGGCAAGCAACCGCAAAAAGCAGCATTGGGAGGCTCGATGTATTGGCGCGGCTGGTTGTCGATGGCACTGCTGGCTATGAAGGGTTCAATCCGCTCGAACTCAGACACAGTAACGGGGAGAGGTTTCTCGAGATCACACCGATGACGTTTTCCGTTTCCGTCAGAGAGGGTTCCTCCTTGTCGCAATTACGTCTATTTTATGGGGAACCGAGAGCCTGCGAGATACGAGGCCGCGAACTCTGGAATACGGTCTTATACGACCCTGACCTGGGAAGTTGCGGGCAAGAGTGCAACGATCTGCTGTCTGTCGACTTAAGCGATGTACAGATCGGAGGTCTGCCCGTTGCAGCGTTCGAGGTATCAGATGCATTGGCCAAAGGAGAAGTAATCCAACTCTGGAAGGATTCTAAGAGAATGGCGCCGGAGCCTTACTGGAAGTTCCGCAGCGCCGACCAGCATGACCGGCTCAGAATTACTCAAAACTCATTCTACATTCTCCGGTCTAGGGAGAGACTGAGACTTCCGGGAGGCCTGGCGGCATATTGCCGGGCCATTGATGAAACGATTGGAGAAATGAGAATTCATTATGCGGGCTTCGTTCACCCATTCTTTGGCTGGAAGCGATTCGATGGCAAGAGGGGCACTCCTCTTATTTTCGAAGTAAGAGGGCTACGACCTCAATGTCAGCTTGATCCATCGGGAGAAACTCGCCAGGCTTACTTTCTACAGGATGTCAATTGACGCGCGAGAGAGTACCCAGCAGAATACTGAGGCTAACAAGACATACAACGATCAGGAACTGCAGCTGTCAGGCTACTTCGAGAAGTGGCCGGACAAGCTCCGGATTCAAGACGACGGATCGGTGTGCCCTTAAGCTGACGAGATGGCATGAAGCGCGATCCAGCGAAGGATATTGGCATGAACCCAGAAATCTACTCACAAATATCAATTTCAAGGCTAACTGAAGAGGACCACCACAGACGTAGCGAATTATGGCATGTATTTGAAGACTTTGTGATCCAAAGCGAGGAGATGTACCCCGGCATCAGGGAATGGCTTCGTCAGAAGGTTGGACCTGA
>WBZR01000307.1_pt2 | contig 55242 bp, 67 predicted proteins | sample 5204231 | NCBI WGS metagenome assembly WBZR01 (sample SAMN12412403, study PRJNA552823) | activated sludge metagenome | isolation source: activated sludge from anammox sidestream of wastewater treatment plant... | place: USA: Virginia | collected 2017-08 | reverse complement strand
CCTACCTGGGCGAGCCGAGCGAGGTGGTGAAGCGCAAGGCGCTGCCCGCGCTCGACGCCCACTGCCGCAACTTCATCGCCCGCTCCCCCTTCGCGCTGCTGGGCACCGCCGACGCCGATGGGAACTGCGACGTCTCGCCGCGCGGGGACGGCCCCGGCTTCGCGCTCGTCCTCGGAGACGATGGCGGCCTTTATCGCGGCACTCCAGCCAATGAGGCGAGCCGAGCGCATCGCATCCGGTTCGCCAGCGACGGCTTCGAGCTCGCGGCAGAGCGCCTCATCGAGGATAAACCCATGCTTGATGACCTCGGCCCAACCGTTACGCAGGTGGCGCGCGGGGAGTGTCTTGAGGAGTTGGGGATCGATGACGACGGCTCGAGGCTGGGCAAACGCGCCGATCAGGTTCTTCCCGCGCGCATGGTCAACACCGGTCTTGCCGCCGATCGAGGCGTCAACCATCGCGAGGAGTGAGGTCGGGACGTGGATGAAGTCGATTCCGCGGAGGATGGTGGCAGCAGCGAAACCCGCAAGGTCGGTGACGACACCACCACCAACAGCCACGAGGAAATCGGAGCGCTCGACACGCTCTCCGAGGAGCCAGTCATAGACGGAGGCGACCGTATCGAGGGTCTTGTGCTCCTCGCCGGCAGGAATGGCAAACGTCCGAACACGATAATCGGCGGATTCGAGTGAGATGTGTGCGGCTTTCGTGAAGACCGGTCCGACACTGGTATCGGAGACGATGAAAGCGCGGCCAGCCAGCCCGGCATCACGGCAGATCATTCCGAGGAGCGGGAGTGCACCGTCCTGGACGATGACCGGATAGGAGGTCATCGGCGTCCGGACCGTCGCAGCGATTTCAATGCGCGGGACATCGAGATCAGGTTGCACTTCGGGCTGGATGAAGTGCTCGGCGGCCTGTTGGGGATGATTGCGCCACTCGACCCAGAGCTGTTCGATCTCGGCGGCGGCCTGTTCGGGCGAGAGGTAGTCCACATCGATGGAAGCACTGGCGCGCTGGTAGTACTCGGTGCGGGCGGCGAGCATTGCGGCGAGTTTGCCAACCGGGTCGCCTTCGAGGAGGGGGCGGTTTTCGGTTTCCGGGTTCTCTGCGAGGCGTCTGGCCGCGCCTTCTGGAGAGATAACGAGCCAGACGACGAAGCCGGAACTCATGGCCCGGCGGCTGGTTTCATTCGTGGGAGCACCACCACCGGTGGAGACAACAATCGGCTCGCGGGTGCCAAGGTCTTCCAGGGCTTCAGCCTCACGCTCACGGAACCGGGCTTCACCTTCGTCACGGAAGAGTTCGGGGATTGGCCGGCCGGCACGACGCTCGACTTCGGCGTCGCTATCGGCGAACTCCCAGTGGAGGCGTTCTGCAAGGAGACGCCCGACGGTTGACTTGCCGGAGCCGGAGAGGCCAACGAGGAAGATGCGCCGCGGAGTCACGTTTGTGTCGCCTTCCTACTCGCGGCGAGCGCGCGGGGGCATCATTTCGGCCATGTAATGCTCGTAGTTGGAGCGCGTCTCGGCAAGGGAATCGCCGCCAAATTTCTCGAGCCAGGCGTCGGCAAGGACGGTGGCAACCATGGCCTCGGCGACAACGCCCGCGGCCGGGACGACACAGACGTCGCTGCGCTCGTAATGCGCCAACACCTCCTCGCCCGTTTCGAGGTCGACAGAGGGGAGGGGATGGGCGAGGGTGGGAATCGGCTTGACAGCGGCACGGACGATGATCTCCTCACCAGTGCTCATGCCGCCCTCGATGCCACCATGGTTGTTGGTGGCATGCCGCCACGGGAGGCCACGCCATTGCCCCACGGGGAGGATGACATCGTGGACCTGGGAGCCGCGGAGATGGGCGCCCTCGAAGCCCGCGCCGAAGCCGACCGCCTTGAATGCGTTGATGCTACAGATGGCCTGGGCAATGCGGCCGTCGAGCTTCCGGTCCCAGTGAACGTGGCTGCCGAGGCCAAGAGGGACACCGGCTACACGGACTTCGACTTCGCCGCCAACAGTGTCGCCTTGGGGCTTTGCCGCGTTGATGGCTTTGACCATGCGCTCTGCGGCGGCCGGGTCGGCGCACCGGACCGGGCTTTCCTCGACGGCCTCCCAGTCAACCTGTGCGGGAACATCAGCATAGACATCAGCGATCGAAAGGGTGTGGCTGTAGAAAGCGACACCAAAATCGGCGAGGAAGCGGCGGGCGACGGCGCCCACGGCAACACGGGCGGCCGTTTCGCGGGCACTGGCGCGTTCGAGGACGTTCCGGACATCGTCGAAGTCGTACTTGATGGCACCGGGAAGGTCGGCGTGGCCGGGACGGAGGCGGGTGACCCGTTCGATTTCGGTTTCGACGGGCTCGATAGCCATCTTCTCAGTCCAGTTCACCCAATCGCGGTTCTGGATCCAGAGGGCGACGGGAGAGCCGAGGGTGAGCCCGTGGCGGACGCCAGCAGTGATCTCGGCGTGGTCTTTTTCGATCTTCATGCGGCCGCCGCGGCCGTAGCCGCCCTGGCGCCGGGCGAGGTGAGGCGCGATATCCGCCTCAGAGAGAGGCACTCCCGAGGGAAGGCCCTCAATAATCATCGTCAGGCCCTTGCCGTGGCTTTCGCCAGCGGTGAGCCAGCGGAACTGACCCATCAGTGCCCCTCCTGTTCAGCGGCAAACTCCGCGGCGGCCTGCTCGGTTGGTTTTGGCGGCGTCCCTTCGATTGGGGGCAGGGTGATAGCAACGGGCTGGCCTGAAGCGCTGCGCTCGAAGATTGTTTCGAAACGCCCGAGGATCTCAGCGGGGGTGAGCGCTTCCCACGTCAGCTCGTCGGCAACGTGGCGGTCGGCGGTCGTCGTCAGGATCGGTTGTTGCACGGGTGCGCCATCGGAAGAAGTGAAGGTGGAGTAGACATCGACACGGACGTGTCCGAGGCGAAGGTTGGGAACATCGTACATGATCATGTCGGTGAGCTTTGCGGCAGCGGCAACCGCGGAGTCCAGCGCGGTGGCAACCTGGACGCGCCGCCCGCCTTCGCTGCGGAACTCGGGGTCCGCAGAGGTCGAGAGCGTCGCGGAGTCCTGGGCAACTGCGATGAGCTGCGCGCCCTGGATGGCGGACCAGAGGGAGGCACCCGTGCCCTTCGGTGGGCGTGCGCGCCGCCAGGTTGCAAGTGCCTCTTCGATGAGGGCGCCGACGATGTCGATATCGCCGGATTCGACACGGCGGCGCCATGCACGATGCTGGAACATCTCGGCCGAGACGGCCCAGCCGACAAAGACGAAAAGCGCGAGTGTGAGGATGGAGCCAACGACGATCATGTGCGTGCTGAGTGCCGGGTGCGAAGTGCCGGTGTCATTGCCGGCCTCCGGCCTGTCTTCGATGGAGTTCGCTGCGGGCGGCTTCGAACATGATTTCTATCGGCGCGCGGGCGCCTGTCCAGAGTTCGAAGGCAAGGGCGCCCTGGTAGATGAGCATTGGGAGACCGCCCAGGGTTCTGAGACCGTACCGTTCAGCCTCCATGAGGAACGGGGTGCGCTCGGGAACGTACACGATGTCGACGGCGAGCGTGGCAGGGCGCGCACCTTCAAAGTCGCAGGGAGATGCGGCCTCGGCGCCGCCACCATGCATGCCCACGGAGGTACAGTTCACGATGCAATCGTACCTCCGTACGTCGAGTGAGGGGACCGCGGCGGCGTGAGCTCCTGCCGCGCTAACGGCCTCGGCGAGACGGGCCGCGCGCTCGGGGCTGCGGTTCCAGATATCGATGCGGGCCGCCCTGGCCTCCGCAAGGGCGAAGGCGATGCCCCGGGCAGCTCCACCGGCGCCGATGAGGAGGAATGCGCGCCCGGATGGTTCGAAGCTGGCTTCTGTGCGCAGAGCCGCAACGAAGCCCCCACCATCGGTATTGAAACCGAAGAGGCGGCCCGAGCGGTTGACGATGGTGTTGACGGCACCGACGCGAGCGCTCTGGTCGCCGAGTTCATCGAGAAGCGGAATGACAGCTTCCTTGTGGGGGATGGTAACGTTCGCCCCGAGATAGCCCGGGGCGCGGAGGCTGACGAGCCGGCCCGCAAGCGCGTCAGGTGGAGTGTCCCAGTACTCGTAGGCAACATCGAGGCCAGAGGCGCGAAAGGCCGCTCCCTGGAAGACAGGCGAAAGGGAATGCGCGACAGGGTGGCCGATGATACCCGCCAGGCGCGTCATGGTGCGCCGTACTGCCGGATGTTCTGCTGGTGCTGCTCGAAGGTTTCGGCGAAGACATGGGAGCCATCGTTCTTCTTCGAGTCGGCGACGAAGTAGTAGTACCTGGTGCTGGCCGGGTTGGCGACTGCCTCGAGCGAGGCGAGGCCGGGGTTGGTGATGGGGCCCGGCGGGAGGCCGGGAAGGAGGCGCGTGTTGTAGGGCGAGTTGATCGCCAGGTCGTCGATGGTGAGTTCCTTCTTCCAGTAGCCGAACTTCGCGACATTCTCGGGCTTCAGGGCGACGGCAAATTGAACCGTCGGGTCGGCCCCGAGCAGGTCGTTGTTTGCGAGGCGGTTGTAAAAGACGCTCGCGATGATCGGCCGCTCCTCTGCGAGGACAGCTTCGCGCTCGACGATGGAGGCGAGGGTAACCGCCTGGAGGACGGAGAGGCCATGCGCCTTTGCGGCGGCTCGAAGCTCGGGTGTGAAGCGCTTGACGAAGGTCTTGAGCATCAGGTCGATGAGCTGCCCGGGAGTGGAGCCGGCGGGCAGGATATAGGTATCGGGGAAGAGAAAGCCCTGCAGCCGATAGCCGGGATTTGCACCCTCGGCGGGGACATCGGCGGCAATTTCGGCGGGTGGGACGGCGGCCTCGAGCGCGTCGAGGAACTGCTGCTGGCTCCCGAACCCGGCCTTCTCGGCGAGGACGGCCATCTCCTCGACGCGAATCCCTTCGGGGAAGGTGACCTTGAGAACGGGGACCGATTCCTTGACGGTGAGCTGATTGACGACACTGGCGGCGGAGGAGTCCTTCTGGAGGGTGTAGTCGCCGGCGCTGAGCTTGTCCTGGACGCCCATGAGGCTGACGAGGAGCTCGAACTGGCGGCCGGACCGGATGATGCCGAGCTTCTCGAGGTCGGAGCCGACTTCGGCGGCCGAGCGCCCCTTCGGCAACGAATAGCTCACCTCGGGGCCGGGAGTGCCCGCAACATGGGGGGCGATGATATCGCCACCCAGGACATCGCCGGGGGTGCGGGCAATGCCATAGGCGGCACCAAGGACGACCGCGATGACGATAGCTGTAGCAGCGATCCCGAGCTTCGAGATGATCATCCGGAGTGCACCCCACGGCGGCGGCTATCGAGAACGGCCTGGAGGACCAGGCTGGCGGCGGCAGAATCGAGTTCACCCGATCGGCGCCGGGGGCCCTTGAGCTGACGCTCAGCCTCGACAGAGCTCAGGCGCTCATCCCACTCGGTCACGGGGACATCGAGGTGCTCGCGGAGGCGGTTGGCGAAGGCGTGCGCGGTCGCGGTCTGGGCAGATTCGAGGCCAGACATCGAGAGCGGGAGGCCGACAACGACCTCGGCGGCCTGCTCGTCTGCAACGAGGCGGGCGATTACCTCGACCACATTCACACGCGCAGTGACGAGGATGGCGGGCCGCGGATGGGCATAGAGCCCGAGTTCGTCGCTCACGGCCACACCAATACGCCGCTCGCCAGGGTCAAGGGCGAGGAGCCGGCGATGTTGCTGAACTGGCCGGGGTGGCGGTGGCGGCATTCTTCGGCGTGCCCTTGCTGGCATTCGCGTCCTCGGCGGACCGGCTACGGAGTTCTACGCTCACTCGGAAGCCGAAGCGCGGGAGCCACGGCATCCAGCCGGGCGAGACGCTGACGTCCGCATCCTGAATACCATACCTCTCGGCGAGGGTCGATCTTGCGGAATCCTCGCTCTTACCAAGAACGCTGTCGCGAAGGTCATCGCGGGTGACATTCCGGGCGAATTCACCCTGGAGGACGAGTTCGGTCTTGATGGTGCCGGTTGTCGTATCAACCTGGCGGGCACCCGTTTCAACGGCACTCACCGTGCCGGGTACGAATTCCCCGATACCCTGGTCGACACGAAGGACTCTGCGGGCAAGCTCATCGAGGGTGCCTTCGAGAACCGCGAGGGCCTTGACGGTGACATCGACATCGAGGAGCAGGAGGTCGGCCGGGCTGCCGGCGGGTGTAAGCGGATCCGCGAATTCGACGCTGGTCTCGGCGGTGCGGAGGAAGACAGCATCGTGGGGGCGGGCGGTAAGGAGGGTGCGCTTGACGGAGTCGGAGCTCTGAAGGCCCTGGGCGAGCTGCTTGATGTCGAGGATATCCTGGGCGTCCACGGCAGGCCGGTCTTCGTTGGCACCCCCGCTGGCAGGTTCGGGATTCGTGAGCTTTAGCACGCGGAGTGTTTCATCGAGCCAGCCAGTGACGGTGTTGGCGGCGACGTTGCCCTTCACGCCCATATCCTGCGCCGTGGCCGACTGGGTGACGGTCTTCCCTGCGGGGACGACCGTGTCACGATCGAGCAGGAAGGGGATGAACGCCGGCCCGGCGAGGAGGACAGCACCTTCCTTGAGATTTATGTCCCTGGTGGTGGGATTCGTGATCGCAACGCCCACTTTGGCCGGCTGAGTGCCAACGGAGACGGCACCGGTGGTCCTGATGGCGAGGGTTACGCGTTCCTTCGACGTAACGTTGCGGGCGGGAACCACGAGGTTGTCGAGATCGATGTCGTTCTTTTCGGCACTCGCGGTGATGGTGACCGTCTTCGAGAGCGTCTCGGTGGGTGGGTAGGCGATAATCGTAGCTGACGGCGCCATGGTGACGGTGAGGATAACGAAGATGAGGGCGATAGCGAGGATGACAGCAGCCTGGATGTAGCGGCCAACACGGGGCGTGGCGAAGCTGCGACCAGCGATACGGATGACGCGGCGGCCGCCAGAGTCCCAGCGGACATGCTCGGGCCGCCGAGCCACGGGGATGCCCGCCTGGCGGGCACGGCCAGCGAGGGCGACGTTGGGGGTGGCGATGGCGATGACCTTGCCGCTCTCTTCCACGTGCCGCTGGAGGCGGCGAATACCGAGCTCAGTGGCGAGCTGCCGGTTGCCTTCGGGGGCATGAATAACGACGGCGAACGTGGGGGCTGTATCAACCCGGCCACAAACACCAGCGATGTCCTCTCGACGGTCGATGAGAATGACGCTGGCGAGGCTGGAGGTATCGTCGTCGCGTTGGTCCACGTGGCCGTTGCCGTTCGTCGTGATATGTGGCGGCGGGCTGGTCACCTCTTCACGCCATCCGGGCGATGTGTGAAGGGGGTGCTATCCGGCGTTGAGGGCCGCCAGCGCAAGCTTACGCGCTTCGGCGAGGGCTTCGTCGAGTTTCGAGGCGTCTTTGGCACCCGCCTGGGCCATGTCGGGGCGGCCACCACCTCCGCCACCCGCGATTCTCGCGACATCGCGGATGAGGTTTCCGGCGTGAACGCCGCGGGCAGTGAGGTCGGGAGTGGCGGCGATGATGAAGGCCGGGCGGCCGTCGATGTTCGCGGCAAGGATGACGAGGGCAGAGCCGAGCGCCTGGCGGACACGGTCGGCGATCTCCTTGAGGGCATCGTTGGAGCCAGCATCGACCCGGGCGATGACGAGGTTGCTGTCGGCAACGTGCAGGGCACCATCGACGAGACCATCGGAGAGGGCAGCTCCCTGGACGCGCTGAAGCTGTTCGTTCTGTTTGCGGAGGCGGTCGAGTTCCGCCTGGAGCGCATCAAGACGGTCCTCGATTTCGGCGGGGGCGGTATTGAGACGGTCGGCGATGCGGACGATACGTTCTTGCTGCTCGAGGAGGTGGGCTTCTGCGGCACGGCCGGTGAGGGCTTCAATGCGGCGCGTTCCCGCGGCCACTGCCGACTCGCGAAGGATGTGGACGAAGCCGATCTCGCCGGTGTGGTGGACGTGGGTCCCGCCACAGAGTTCGGCACTGAAGAGCTCGTGGTTGTCGCGGATTTCGACGACGCGCACCTCGGCGCCGTACTTGTCACCGAAGAAAGCGAGGGCACCACCTTCGACGGCCTGGCGGTAGCCGGTGGTCCTCCAGTGAACCTCGAGGTCGTGGCGGATCTTCTCGTTGGCGAGTTGCTGGACTTCGACCAGGGCAGGCCGTGGTGTCTGCTCGAGGTGGGTGAAATCGAAGCGGAGGCGTTCGGGTGTAACGAGCGAGCCCTGCTGCCGCACATGGGTGCCGAGGATGGTGCGGAGGGCTGCATGGAGGATGTGGGTCCCGGTATGGTTCCTGGCCGCTCCTGAGCGCCAGGCGAGATCGACGCTGGCCTGTACCCATTCCATCGCACGGATTGCACCCTCCACAACCCGGCCGCGATGGACAATGGCGCCACCGCTTGCCTGGGTGTCTTCGACAAGAAAGACGCCGGAAGGGGTGCGGATGTTCCCCCGGTCGCCCATCTGGCCGCCACCTTCGGGGTAGAAGGGCGTCGTCGAGAGGATGACCTCGCACTCCTGTCCTTCGCTGGCAGTCTGCCGAAGCTGCCCGCCGGCGAGGATGGCAACGATGTGAGCATCGGCCTCGGTGTGCGTATAGCCGACAAACGCGGAGTGCTCCTCGCCCAGGGCCTGGATGACGGGCGAAGCTTCGCCTTTCAGGAACTTGCCCTGCTCCCGGGCGCGGGCACGCTGGGCTTCCATCGCGGCCTCGAAACCGGCGTCGTCAACACTGAATCCGGCCGCCTCGGCGATTTCGCGGGTAAGTTCGCGGGGCAAGCCAAAGGTGTCGTAGAGGAGGAACGCCTCGTCGCCGGGGAGGATGGAGGAACCAGCCTCGCGCAGGCGGCCGAGGAGTGCTTCGAGCCGGGAGGAGCCGGCGGTGAGCGTACGGGTGAAACGCTCCTCCTCGGCAGCGAGGGCGCGTCTTATGAACGCCCGGTTCTCCTCGAGATGCGGATAGCCCACCCTGAGCTTGTCGATGGCAGCGGCGGCAAGGTGGGCGGTGAATGGCTCTGTCACCCCCTCGCGGCGGGCGAGGTAGATAGCGCGCCGAAGAACGCGGCGAAGGACGTAGCCCCGGCCTTCGTTGCTGGGGACGACACCGTCGCCGACAAGGAGGGTGGCGGCGCGGCAGTGTTCGGACATGGCACGGATGACATATTGCTGCTGCGGCGAGGCGGTATCGTACGCAACGCCCATCGCGGCAGCTGCCGCTTCGAGGATCGGAAGGAAGATATCGGTCTCGAAGACGGAGCGAACGCCCTGGAGGACGCACGCGACGCGTTCGAGGCCGCTGCCCGTGTCGATGTTCTGGGCGGGCAGGTTCTCGCGGTGGCCATCGGGGTGCTGATAGAGCTGCATGAAGACGAGGTTCCAGATCTCGAGGAAGCGCTCGTCATCGTAGCCGACACCCTTGACAGGCTTGCCGGAGGCGTCTGTTTGGAGCTGGGCGTCTTCGATGCCACGCTCGGGGTAGAAGTCGTAGTAGATCTCGCTGTCGGGCCCACAGGGGCCGCTGGCGCCGGGTGTGCCGTTGGGGAAGCTGAACCAGTAGTTCAGGTCCTCACCGCGCCGGTGGATCTGGTCGTGGGGCATGCCTGCTTCGCGCCAGAAGCCGTAGGAATCATCATCATCGAGATAGATGGTGGCGTGGAGGCGATCGGGCGGAATCTGGTAGACCTCGGTGAGAAGCTCCCAGGCGAAGCGGATGGCGTCGCGCTTGAAATAGTCGCCGAAACTGAAGTTGCCAAGCATCTCGAAGCAGGTGCAGTGGCTGAGGTCGCCAACCTCTTCGATATCGGTGGTACGGAAGCAGCGCTGGACCGTGGTCGCGCGGGGGCCGGGAGCTGGTTGTTCGCCCATGAAGATGGGTTTGAATTGCTGCATGCCGGCACTCGTGAAGAGCGATGTAGGGTCGCCAATGGGCACGAGAGGCCACGGCGGGAGCTGCACATGGCCACGTTCCTGGAAGAAGGTGAGGAAGGCGGCACGGATTTCATCGGAGGTTCGGGGGGGAGTTGACATCGCTGGTGGAGACGATGCTACGAACGTGCAGGGAGGAGTGTCCATTCGGGCATGCCTTGACAGGCATTTTTCAGTCTCCCTAGCATGAGGGTGGACGCCCCGAGGGCGTCCCTTATGCGTACTGACCGCGAACCTTCCAGACGTGACGACGGGCAACGACGCCACGCAGCAATGCGATGGCGAGCCGCGTGCGAGGTGATCGCATGAGCGGACTTGGTGTGGTGGTGCTCGCCGCGGGGCAGGGTACGCGGATGCGCTCGAATCTGCCGAAGGTCCTCCACCGGGTGTGCGGGAAGCCGATGGCCCGGTACGTCATCGCGGCAGCACGGGGACTGGATCCGGAGCGGATCGTCGTGGTCGTTGGGCATCGTGGCGAACTCGTGCGGGAAGCACTCGCGGGCGAGGGCGTGATTTTCGTCGAGCAGGCAGAACTCCTGGGGACAGCCGACGCCGTGCGCCGTTGTGAAAGCGCGCTCGCAGGGTGCTCACGGGTGCTGGTGCTCAACGGAGACGAGCCGCTTGTGACCAGTGCGACGCTGCGGCGGCTTGCCGAGGCCAGCCGGGATGCGGTGATGGGGTTCGTGACGCAGGTGATCCCGGAAGGCGGCGCCCTGGGCCGGGTGGTGCGCGACCCGGATGGTGCAGTGACCGCAATCGTGCAGGCGGCCGACTACGAGGGCCCCGCTGGCGAGGCGGAGATCAACTGGGGTGAATATCTCTTCGATGCCGAATGGCTCTGGGACGCGTTACCGCGAGTGCCGCTGAGCGCGAAGGGGGAGTACTACCTGACGAAACTCGCCGACTTCGCCTACGAGCAGGGGAAGCCACCAGCGACAGTCGCCGCTGACCCGGCAGAGGCGCTTGGCGTCGACGACCGGGTGAAGCTGGCCTACGCGGAGGGTGTGATGCGGCAGCGAATCCTGCAACAACACATGCTGGCGGGGGTGACCATCATCGACCCGGCCACGACGTACATCGATGCCGATGTGGTGCTCGAGCAGGATTGCACGATCCAGCCGAATTGCTACCTGTACGGCCGGACGCGCGTGGAGGAGAACAGCGAAATCGGCCCGGGGACGACGCTGCGGAACAGCCTGGTTGGCCGGGATTCACGGGTGGAATCATCGGTTGTCGAGGACTCGCGGATTGGGGAGCGTACGAGCGTGGGACCGTTCTCGCATATCCGCGGCGGCGCGGACGTCGGCGACGAGTGCGAAATTCACAACTACGCGGAGATCAAGAACTCGCGGTTGGGGCGGAATGTGAAGATGCATCACTTCAGCTACCTGGGCGATGCCGATGTGGGCGAGAACACGAACATCGGCGCGGGAACCATCACCTGCAATTACGACGGGGTACAGAAGAACCGGACAACGATCGGCCGGGACGTGTTCGTCGGGAGCGACTCGATGCTCATCGCACCAGTCACCCTTGGCGACGGGGCGATGACGGCCGCAGGCTCAGTGGTGACGAAGGATGTGCCACCTGGCGGGCGCGTGGCGGGGGTACCGGCAAAGCCGTTGCCACCCAAACGCAGGGACGAGGCATAGGCGATGGACGCAAGCCACTGGCTGGCCATAGCGGGCATCATCGCCGGGGCGCTTTCGCTGGCAGCGAGCGCCGCGACGGAGACTGCACTGGAGCGGGCCAGCGATGTGCGAATTCGGGCGCTTGCGACGCGCGGCGATGTCCGGGCGAGGATGATCGCGGGGAATGTCGGACAGCCACGGCACTTCCTGGGGCCGCTGACGACGGCACGAATTGCGTCGGAAACGATCGTCATCGGGCTATTCGGATACCTGGGGGCCCTCGAGTACTCGCCGTTCCCGGGCGTGTTCGGATTCGCGCTCGTTGGCGGGTTCGTGGCGTCGCTCGTGGAGATGACCGTGGGACTGATAGTGGCCCGCCGGCCGGAATACGCGGCGCTCCAGCTCGCACGGGTTGCGCGAACAGTCGGGCTAATCTTCACCGTGCCGGCGTTCCTGCTTGGGCTGCCATCGCGCATGCTGGCACGTTCGCTGCGCCCGCTGACGCGCGACATCGACACGGACATCCTCTCACTCGTGGAACACGAAGAGGCGACCGGCGGGGTGGAGGAACAGGAGCAGCGGATGATCCGCGGGATTATCGGGCTTGATGACCAGACAGCCCGCGAGATCATGGTGCCGCGGATCGATATCGCCGCCGTCGACATCGAAGGGACGATGGCGGATGTTGCCGCAATCGTGAACGAGCGGGGATACAGCCGGGTTCCGATCTATCGCGAGACCATCGACGACATCGTGGGGATCGTGTACGCGAAGGATGTATTGCGGGCGATAACGAGTGGTGGAAGGGAGCGGCGGCTCCAGGACCTCTCACGTGAGCCATTCTTCATTCCGGAGTCGAAGAAGCTGGACGAGCTGTTAACCGAGATGCAGGCGATGCGGATGCACCTGGCGATCGTGGTCGACGAGTATGGTGGAACAGCCGGACTGGTGACGATCGAAGACCTGCTGGAGGAGATCGTCGGGGAGATCGAGGACGAATACGACGTCGCCAAGCCGTCGATGGAGGTGATCTCGGAGGATGAGGTGGTGCTCGATGCCGGGATGCCGACCGATGTGCTCAACGACCTGTTCAACTACGAGGTGGACTCGGATGATTTCGACACCGTCGGCGGGTTCTTGATCCATCAGCTTGGGCGGCTGCCTTCGGTGGGCGATGAGGTTCGCGTGGATGGGCTCGCGATCCGCGTATTGAGCATGTCGGGGCGGAGGGTTCGGCGCCTGCGGATCATGCGGCAGCGGCAGGAAGAGCCAGAGGGCGCAACGGTGCATTAGGAGTGGTGAAGCCGCGGCGGCAGTTGTAGAGTGCACGCGTTATGGGCGATAGGGCGGACCTTCCGTACTGGCTGACGCTGCGCCGCGCAGGGCTGGGAACGACGAACTTCGCGCTCCTCTTGCGGCACTTCCCGTCAATGGAGGAGGCGTGGCGGGCACCGGCCACCGAACTGGCGAGATCGGGGATCGATGGGCAATACGTGCGTGCGATCGAGGCAGGCCGGGTGAAATTCGATCCGGATGAGGAGTTCGCACTACTCGAACATGAGGGTGCACGTGCGCTCACCTGGCTGAGTGACGGGTACCCGGAGGTCCTGCGGGAGATCACACAGAGCCCGCCGGTGATCTTCGTACGGGGCACGCTTGGGCCACAGTTCGAGCAGGCGGTGGCAGTGGTGGGTACCCGGCATATAACGCCCTACGGCCGGCAGGCGTGTGAGCATTTTTGCGAGGCGCTGGCGGATGCCGGGGTGGCTATCATCAGCGGGCTCGCGCGCGGGGTCGACGCAATCGCTCACCGCGTCGCCGTCGAACACGGGGCGCCAACAGTGGCGGTGGTCGCGGGCGGGATCGACAAGATCTACCCGCGCGAGAACGCTGGATTGGCGGAACGGATCGCGGCACACGGGTGCATCGTGAGCGAGTACCCGGTGGGGATCCCGGCGCGACGGGATTATTTTCCGCGCCGCAACCGAATCCTGGCGGGACTGGCAAAGGCGACGCTCGTGGTGGAGGCCGGAGAAGGGAGCGGAGCGTTGCACACGGCGAACTGGGCATTCGAGCAGCAGCGTGATGTGTTCGCAATTCCGGGGAGCGTGTTTTCGCGCCAGAGCTGGGGGACGAACCAGTTGATTCGTGAGCACACGGCGAAGCTGGTTGCAACGCCAAACCAGTTGCTCGAGGAGTTGAACCTGGTGAGCGTTGGAGCGCAGCCACAGCTCATGCAGGCAGCCGCACCGGTCGTTTCCGAGGGGGCGACGGCACTGGAGGCGAGCGCTGAGGAGGAGCCCTTGCTCCGGCTGCTCGGTGAAGCTCCGGTGCATATCGACGAGCTGGCACGTGCGAGCGGGTTGCCCATCGCCGAGGTGAGCAGCACGCTACAGATCATGGAACTCACCGGTGCGGTGCGCCAGCACGGGCCGATGATGTATTCGCGGGCATAGCGGCATTTCGCGTGTGCGCGGGCCGCTCGATGAGCGGCGCCCACTAGACAGATTCGGCTTCGCCTTTCTACTTTGAAAGCAGACTGGGCAGATAAGGGCCTGCCGGGGCCTTGAATTGACCGGCAAGGGTACTGACATTGGCGACAACATCAACGAGCAAGACGTCGAGACGAGCGGGGAGTGCGGCCGCCCCGAGCAAGGAATCGGCGACGCACCGCCAGGGGGAACGGCGGCCAGCGGCTGCGCCACCTTCAGGTGGGAACCATGGGAAGCGGGGCCGGAAGCTGGTCATCGTGGAATCGCCGGCCAAGGCACGAACCGTGGGCAACATCCTCGGCGACGAGTACCAGGTCATTGCCTCGGTGGGGCACGTCCGGGATCTGCCGAACTACGGCTACGGCGTGGAGGATTTCGAGAGCTTCAAACCGAAATACGTGGTGGTGAAGGACAAGCGCCGCGGGGTGGACAAGAGCGACGTCATCAAGGACATCGCCGCCGCCGCGAAAAACGCCGAGCGGGTGTTTCTGAGTACCGACCCGGACCGCGAGGGGGAGGCGATCGCCTGGCATATCCGCGAGGCGGCGGGGATTCCCGAAGAGAAGACGACGCGAGTGGTATTCCACGAGATCACCAAACCTGCGATTGAACGTGCCTTCGAAGAGGCGACGGCGCCGGGAGATACGCTGTCCGAGTCTCGAAAGGCGCCGGGCCGGCTGGACATGGACCTGGTGGACGCGCAGCAGGCGCGGCGTGTGCTGGATCGGCTGATTGGCTTTCCCCTGACCTGGTTCGTCCAGAACAAGGTCAGCCGTGGCGCAAGCGCGGGACGGGTGCAGAGCGTGGCCCTGGGGCTCATCGTGAAGCGGGAGCGTGAGATCCAGAACTTCGTGCCGGTGGAGTACTGGAGCATTCACGCCCTGCTGGCGAAGCAGGGACGGGAGTTCGAAGCCGATCTCGTCCGGCTGCCATCGGGTGCCAGGGGGTCGCTGAAGCCACCATTCCGGCAGCACGGGCCAGCGATCCCGAATGAGGCGCGGGCGAACGAGATCCTGTCGGCACTGCGCCGGTCAGAGTTCTCGGTAACGAGCGTGAAGAAAGAACGAAAAGCACGTGCGGCGGCCCCGCCATTCACGACGAGCACATTCCAGCAGGCCGCGGTGAACCGGCTGGGAATGAGTGCCTCACGGGCGATGGGCATCGCCCAGGAGCTGTACGAAGGCATCCAGGGAGTCGGGCTCATCACCTACATGCGAACGGACTCGCTGAATATCTCGGGTGAAGCACAGAGTGAGGCGCGGCGCTGGATTGGCCAGGCGTACGGGAACGACTACGTACCGGAGAAGCCGAAGGTATACGCGACCCGCACGAAGGGAGCCCAGGAGGCCCACGAAGCGATTCGACCGACGAGTGCGGCGCGGACACCTGATAGCCTCAGGCGGCTGCTGAGCACCGACCAGATGCGGGTGTACAACCTCATCTGGCAGCGATTCATGGCCAGCCAGATGGCGGACGCACGATACGACACGGTAACCGTGGAGATCGATGCGAAGGAAGGTGCGGTAACCCATGGCGGGTTCCGGGCAAACGCACGTCACCTGGTGTTCGATGGCCACCTGAGGGTCTATGGCATCAACGCGGACGACCGCAGCGCGGACGATGAGGACGACAGCGAGGCCTCGTTGCCGGAACTCAGCGAGCGCGACGTGCTCGAACGACGGAAGGTTGATGGGCGGCGGCACGCGACGGAGCCGCCCCCCCGTTACACCGAGGCTTCGCTCGTAAAGGCGCTGGAAGAAGACGGCATCGGGCGGCCCAGCACCTATGCGACGATCGTGCAGACGGTCCTGAAGCGCGATTACGTCGCGAAGCAAGGGCGGCAGCTCGTTCCGCAGGAGCTCGGATTCCTGGTGCACGACATGCTCGACAAGCACATGCACGCGTACGTCGACGTGCCCTTCACCGGGAAGATGGAGGAAGAGCTCGACGAGGTAGCGGACGGCGAACGGCGCTACTCGGACGTACTGCGCGAGTTCTGGCCGAAGTTCAACGAACAGCTGGAGGCAGCGAAAGGGAGCGCGGAAAAACAGGATATCCCGACGGACATCGAGTGCACGGTGTGCCACCAGGCGAACATGGTGATCAAGTGGGGCCGGAACGGGAAGTTCTTTGCCTGCCCGCGATACCCGGAGTGTACGAACTCGCTGCCGATGGGAGCCGATGGGAAGCCGGTATTCGTGGAGCCTCCAAAGGAGACAGAGTACCGCTGCCCGAAAGATGGCGGGGGGCTCGTGCTCAAGCACGGTCCGTATGGCGACTACGTGGACTGCGTGAACCGCGAGAAGAAGACGTGCGACTTTCGGTCGGGTGTGCCGGTGGGCGTCGCCTGCCCGGAGGAGCCCGAGACAGGCCAGCTCGTGGAGAAGACGACCCGCCGTGGGACGTTCTACGGGTGCTGGAACTACCCGAATTGCAGCTACACGACGAATTCCCTGGAACCGGGGAAGATGAGCCCGGCGCGCGACCCGGCGGAGCGGGCGAAGGCAAACGCAAAGCTCCTGGAGCGGAGTGCCCGCGGGAAGGCCGCCTTCGCAAAGCGCCAGGAGAACGCACGGGCGAAGCGGGCGAGCTAATTCATATCTCGTGGCCGGCTCCAGGCCTGCGAAACCGCCAGCTCTTTGGGAAGGCATACGGCTCGTTCACGCGTCGTCCACGCAGCTGTCACCCGGGGCCACGGGATTTTGCAGGGGGTTTACGCAGGCCGCGAACGCCTTTGACAGGCGACGATTACGGTAGTTGTGGAAGGAGTTGAGAGTGCTGCAGACGTTCACCCCCGCAACCCCCGCTCACCGGTTCACGCCGGCGGAGCGCACCGCTGCAGCGTCTTCGGCTCGCGTGGGGGTGGGCGGCGCAGGCGCCGTTCATCCCTTCATCCCGCGGCCTGGCACCGTTCTGGCGCCGCATCGCCCATGGGCCATCCTGGCCCGCCACGCTTACTAGCGAACGAGTCCTACCTCTCCAGTCCTCGGAAACGGAAAGCCCGCTCTGGCCAGCGGGCTTTTCCACGTCCCCGGCGATTATCAATCGTGGAGGCGGTGGTACTTATTGGGCAGGAGCGAGGCGAGCGGGACGCGTTCGAGGCCGGCGGGATCGAGGATGATGACCTCGGCAGCGGGAGCGTAATCGAGGATGAGCTCGCGGCACATACCGCATGGCGAAACGACGTCACCATTTCGATTAACGGCAACCACGGCTTCGACGGCCGTATCGCCCGCGATCGCGGCATTGCCGAGGGCGATAGCTTCGGCACAGACGGCGATACGACCGACGGTCGCTTCGAGGTGGACACCGGGGAAAACCGCCCCCGACCGCGTGCGGATAGCGGCGAAGACGTGGTGGGCACCCTGACGAAAGCGGTTTTTCGCGAGTTCGCGGGTGAACTCGAGCAGTTGCTCGTCGGCAGGTTCCAGGGTCACAGGCCGACAGGCTCGCCTGGTGCGGGGTCGTCGCCGTCGAAGTGGAACCAGCGGCCGCCGAGGTTATCCACGCGCCCCGCAGCAAGGCCAAGATGCACCTCGATGGCGTGGATGACACCACCGTGGGTGACAACGAGCATCGCGCCGCCATCCGGGACGCATTCGCGCGGTGCGAGAAGAAGGCGGCGCATGGTCAGGCCGTAACCGGGACTCCGAGCCGGGCAGTCGGTAGCCCGGCACCGGTGAACAGGTTAACTACCGCCCCTCCCTGGAAGAGGCTCGAGATGTAGACGTGCCCTTCCGGAACGCGGTCGGTTACCGTGGCTGGCGCACGCAGGGTGACACCGTTGTTACCCATGACCTCCACTTCGTCGCCAGTGACGATGCCGAGGCGCTGAGCATCCTGCTCGCTGACCTGGATGCGGTCGTAGTAGCGATGGAGCTTGTCGGCCTCGGGATGGCGAAGCTCGGCTGCGTCGAGGGCAGTGTAGAGGTCGCGGCTGGTGATCACGCGAATACCGTCGGCAGCTGCCAACGGCTGCACGGGAATCCTGGCGCCCTTGTTACTCGGTGCAACCTGCAAGCGGATGCCATCACCAACGAGTAGATCCCAGGCGGGCGCATAGGCGGGATTGGCCCGTGCGATCTCACCGAGAGCGGCGTTCTCAGTGGCCGGCAGCTCGGCACCAAGGGCGGAGCCGAGGGCATGGAGGGCGGTGTACATTTTCACGCCATCGCCCTCGGGGAGGACCGACGCGGTGAGCTTCTGAACGCGGAAGTCCCCTTGCGTAAACGTGCCATCGGAAGCGTACGCGCGTGCAGCCGCAACAACGACGTTCGCGCGCGCAGCAGTCTCGTGGAGGACATCATCGAGCGCGACGACCGTCTCGATACTCGCGAGGGCGTTGGCCGCGCCGGGAAGGCGGATGGTGGGATCGTCGCGGACGACGAGGAGGCCACTGAGCCCATCGAGGGGGTTGGCCGCGCCCGTGGCCCCGATACCGAGGTCGAGGAGGCCGTGGATGTTGACCTCGGGCGGGAGCACCACGAGGTTGTTCGATGCATCTGCGCCAAAGAGGGCGACGGCGAGGTTCGCGGCGCCACCCGCCATGGCTCCGGCCATTGCCGGGCTGACCGGGTTCGGGGCGCAAATCACGAGCATGTCTTCGCGGGCGGCGTGCTCGAGGAGCCCGGCGGCACTCGCGATATCGTCCGTTGCAGGCTGACCGCCAGCGAGGGCGTCGGCGAGCTGCGAGGCAGTAGCGCCTTCATTGCCCCCATCGGGACGAAGCCAGAGGGCAGCGAAATCGACGAGTTCGCTACGAAGTGCGCCAATAACGACAAGCCGGGCGCCATCGCGGATGACGGCATCCTTGATGCGGACGCTGGCGACGTTATGGCTCTCCTCGAGGTCATCGTGGATGAGGACGATCGTCTTCGACTTCGCGATGCGAGTCATATCGGTGGCCATGCGCCAGGTGCCGAGGCGCGCCTCGAGGGCTTCCTTCGAGGCACGAACCACAGGCCCGAGGGAGGTATCGATGGCGGCGTTCAGGGCCCGGGCGATCTGCTGCGCTGCGAACGCTTCTTCGTTCGTCGCGTTCCCACCAACGAGGACACCGATCTTGCCCCTGGCGGCGGCCGCTTTGAGCGCGCTGGCGGCATGAGAGATGGCATCTTCGAGCGATGCAGGGGCCTGGATGGCTCCGCGGCGAATGAGATGCTTGCCGAGACGTTCACGGGGCTTCAGCGAATCGTAGTGGTAGCGGCCGCGGACGCAGATCTGGTCGCCGGAAACGGGGTTCCCCTGGCCGGGCCGGACAATAACGCCGCGCCCATCCACGGAGCCGAGGCGGATGCTGCAGCCGATAGCACAGGAGTCGCAGGTGGTGGAGGTCCAGGTCTCGGGCTTGGCAACCCACTTGTTGGGGTGCTCCATGAGGGTCGCGGTGGGGCACACATCGATGCAGGCGCCACAGAAGTCGCAGTTCGATTCGTGGACGGCGCCACCGGCACCGAAGGAGATGACGGAGTCCCAGCCCTTGCCGGCGAGGGTGATGGCGCCGGTATGGCGCTTCTCGTCGCAGGCGCGCACACAGCGGGTGCAGAGGATGCACATCTGGGGGTCGAACTCGAGAAACGGGTTGGCGCGATCAGCAGGCGGATGTGGGACCTGGTACCAGGAGCGTTCTTCGCCGACCCACGGTTCGTAGCCGGACATGCCGACCATCTCGCAGGTGGCCTGGAGTTCGCAGCGATAATTCTTCGAGCAGGTGAGGCAGCGATGGGTGACGACATCGTCACGAAGGCATACGTCGCCGGGGTGGCAGTGCTCACGGCGGTGGCAGCTGAGGCACCGGTCGGAGTGGTTCGCATTGATGAGGGAGACGATGGACTTGCGCGCCTCGAGTACCTCATCGGTGTCAGTGCGGACAACCATGTTCTCCTGCACAACGGAGGTGCAGGAGAGCTGGAGGCCGGGAGGACCCTCGATATCGACGAGACAGGTGCGGCAGCCGGCGTACGGTTTCAGCCCATCGATGTAACAGAGGCTGGGGACGTAGAAGCCATTATTCTTGAGGACTTCAACGAGGGGTGCGCCGGCAGGCGCGTCGATAACCTTGCCGTCAACCGTGAGAGAAACCATGCGTTCTGCCTACAGCCGATGGAAGTCGGCGTCGGGAGACGGCGCCTTCATCCCGTTCGGATACGTATTTTCGTGAGTGGCGAGGAAGCCCTGGGCGATGCGGGTGAGGGCGTGCTTGTCGCGGTACATCTCGTCGAAGCGATAGACCGCGTCGTCCATCGGGCCACCGGGTTGGATTGCCTCGTAGGGGCAAGCTTCGGTGCAAAGGCCGCAGTACATGCAGATGCGGAAGTCGATCTCGTAGCGGTCGACGTTGCGGCGGCCTTCGGCGTCCTGGCTGGTGGCCACGAGGATGCAGCCGTCGGGGCAGGCCTGAGCACAGGTGCTGCATCCGGTACAGCGCTCTTCGAACCAGAGAAGGTTGGTGCGAGCGTAGACGGGAATGGGGCGGACTTCTTCCGGGTATTGAACCGTGGCGGGCGGGCGGAACATGCTCCGCAACGTGAGGCCCATACCCTTTGCGATGCCCGAACCGTAGGCCATGCCATCCCCCCGCGCGTGGCGCCGTTGGAGGCCCTCGCCCACGCCCTAGGAGTCTAGCAAAGGGGGATTGTGACTACAAACACAAGGGCCCGGGCAGATGGGTGGGTGCGGGATTACATACTGCGAAGGAGGCGGATACGCTCGTCGATATCGGGGTGGGTATCGAAGAGATTATTGAGGAAGCTCGCGTGTTCCTTGAGGGGATTGGCAATGTAGAGCGACGCGGTGGCCTTGTTGGCGGCTTCCAGTGGCTCGGTATCATCGCGGATCTTTTCCAGGGCGCGGGCGAGCGCCTCGGGGTTTCGGCAGAGGAGAGCGCCTGAGGCATCAGCAAGGAACTCGCGGCGGCGGCTGATTGCGAACTGGAGGGCGGTCGCCGCGATGGGTGCAAGGATGGCAAAGAGGATGCCGAGCGCGAGCGCGATGAGCTGGAGCTGTCCACCCCCGTCCCTGTCGTTGCGGCTGCGCCTGTTTCCAGCACCGAAGAAGGTGGCGCGAAGGAAGATATCGGCGAGAAGCGCAACGACGCCAAGGAGAACCGTGGCGACGGTCATGGTGCGGATGTCGTAATTCCCGATATGAGAAAGCTCGTGGGCGATGACACCTTCGAGTTCGATCGGTTCCAGCTTGTCGAGAAGTCCGCGTGTGACAACAACGTGGGAATGACTGGGATCGGGGCCCGTGGCGAAGGCGTTTGGCGCGGAATCCTCGAGTACCCACGTGCGCGGCATGGGGAGGCCGGCGCCGATACAGAGGTTCTCAACACGGCGGACGAACTCCCACTCCTCTTCCTTGGTGACTTCATGGGCTCCCGAGATGGAGAGGACGATGGAGGTCGAGGCGTAGTAGCTGAAGAGGGCGTAGATGATGAGGACGATGCCGGCGATGCCGATGAATCCGACAGGAAGGCGGAAGGCGACGCTCGCGAGAGCCACGAGCGCTGTGATGATGGCGACAAAGCCGAGCATCATGAAAGCGGTAGCCCGCTTATTGGCGCCGATGCGGTCGTAGACGAGGATCGGCTTACGATTCACGGCGCTCACCGATTGCCGATTGACGATTGCTGATTGACGATTTGCCGGAACCACTCAAGCGAAGACTCAGCGTCTTCTTTGAGGCGACGATCATCGAGAGGATCTCCCCGGCTTCGTGGCTCAGTCCGACAACTGCATCCCGGGGAACAAGTCCAGTCTCGTCGAGAAGCTCGAACCAGTAGAGGCATTCGTCGGCTTCCTCCTCGACGATACAAAGCTTTGAGTACATCTCCTGCGGCGACCGAGCCCGGCACGCAGCCCGGTAATTCGCGCCGACTGATGTCGCGGAGCGGAGCAATTGGCGGCCAATGACATCGCCGCTACGAGACCGGGGGAGCCTTTCGGTAATGCCAATTACACCAACAGCAAATGCTCTTGTCCGTCGTTTGAACTCAACCTGATCCACACCTGCTCCAGTTCAATCGGCAATCGCCAATTGACAATCGGCAATCCAAGCTAGTTGAAGCTGACTTTGACGTCCTCGCGAGCGGCTTCTTCGGCCTCGTAGAATTCGGAGGCCTGGAATCCGAACATGCCGGCAATGAGCACGTTGGGGAAGACCTGGATGCGCTGGTTGTAGCTGCTGACGTTGGTGTTATAGAACTGGCGGGAATAGGCGATCTTGTCCTCGGTGTCGGTCAGCTCGCGCTGGAGCTCGAGGAAGTTCTGGTTCGCCTTGAGTTCGGGATAGGCTTCGGCGACCGCAAAGAGGCGGCCGAGCGCCTGGGTCAGGACGTTATCGGCTTGAGCGGCGGCAGCGGGCCCCTGTGCGGCCATGAGGCCCGCACGAGCGGCAGCAACGTTCTCGAAGACTTCCTTCTCGTGTGCCGCGTAGCCCTTCACGGTCTCGACGAGGTTGGGGATGAGGCTCGAGCGCCGCTTGAGCTGGACATCGATACCCGACCAGGCTTCCTTCACACGGATGCGGGCGCGGACAAGGCCGTTATACGTGGACCAGAGGAAGAGGACGATGATGAGGACAACGACGGCGATGACGATTACAGCGATCAGGCCAGCACCCATGCGTGCATACTCCGACTCGAAATCGCGGCAATCCTAGCACACGGGCGGGTTACGCCTCGTCAGGGATTACTCGAATGCGTGCGAACCGCCACGGCCCCGGCCGCTGGAGGTAAAGGCCGGGCAAGGCCCTGGCGGCCGGACATGCGTGGCCAGCGGCTCTCCCCCCGCAACGAGAGAACGTGGCCATCGCCCATCCTGCCGGGGCCGGGCAGTACCTACGAGAGAATGCCCTCGGCCAGGAGATCGGCGATCTCATCCATCGAGAGACCGAGAATGCGTTCGCAGACATCCATGGTGTGCTCGCCGAGGAGGGGAGCTGGCGACCGGTGGTGGCCGGGGGTCTTGCTCAAGCGCATGGGGAAGCCGTCGTAGGCGGCCCGGCCGGTCTCGGGATGGTCGAGATAGACGTAGTACTCCCGGGCCGTCATGTGCGGGTCGCGGTCGAGCATGTCCTGGGCGTTCTGGACGACGCCAGCAGGGACGTGGGCAGCCTGGAGGGTCTCCATCACCTCTTCGGCGCGCCGGCCGGTTGTCCAGCCCGAGATGAGCTCATCGAGAGCGGCTTCGTTTGCCTTCCGCGCTGCGGCCGTTGCAAAGCGGGGGTCGCTGGCTGCCTCGGGATGGCCGAGGGCCTGGCAGGCGTTCTGCCAGTCGGCATCATCGTGACAGGCGATGGCAACCCAGCGGTCGGGTGAGTTGACGGACTCCGGGTCGTCGGCGCAGCGATAGACATCGTGCGGTGCGTAGACAGGGTGCTTGTTGCCGGTGCGGGTTTCGCCTTCGCCGTTCGCAAGGTAGCTGGCGACGGCGGTACCGAGGCAGTTGACGACAGATTCGAGTTGGGGGAGTTCGACGCACTGGCCTTTCCCGGTCCGCTCGCGGTAGCGGAGTGCGGAGAGCACAGCCGTAATCGTATGGCCGGGATTGATAACGTAGTCGGGATAGTTCGTGCCCACGCCAAACGGGGGCCGGCTCGGGTAACCCGACATATAGCTGATGCCGGTGACGGGGGTGAGGACGGCGCCGAAACCAAGGAAATCGCGATGGGGCCCGGCCATGCCCTGCATCGGTGCGTAGGCTGCGATGATCCGCGGATTGATGGCGGCGAGTTCCGGGTAGGTCAGGTGCCACTTGTCGATGACACGCGGGGTGAAGTTGGTGATGAAAACGTCGGACCTGGCGATGATCTGATGAGCGAGTTCCTGGCCCTTGGCGGTGTTGACGTTCAGGGTCATGGAGAGCTTGCCCGCGTTGTAGTTGTTGAAGTAACCGGAGACGTTGTAGCCGGTCTTGAAGGTGCCGTCTTCGTTCATTGCGAACGGATGGACGACGCGGAGGGAGTCGATGTGCGTTTCGGACTCGATCCGGATGACCTCGGCACCGTAGGAGGCGAGGGTCTGAGCGGCGATGGGGCCAGCGCCGAACCAGGAGAAGTCGGCGACGCGGATACCGTCGAGGGGGAGCTTTGTCATGTCGTTCTCCTACGCTGTGAGCGCGCCGAGGATGGCATCGGTATGTTCGCCGAGGCGCGGCGGGCGGCCGATCTGCACTGGCGTCTCCGAGAGGCGATAGGGAGCGCCGGGGAATTCGAGGGTCACACCGAGATCGGGGAAATCGAGCTTCTGGAACCAGTCGCGGGCGCGGAGCTGGGTGTTTTCGGCGAGCGTCTTCGGGGTGGAGACGATGCCGATCAGGAGGCGGCGGCGCTGGCCCTCTTCGTAGGCTTCCACAGAGCTCAACGTCGCGAAGAAGGCCTTGACGAGATCGTTCATGTGGGCCATGGCAGCCACGACGTTACCGACCTGCGCGGCCTGGCCGGGATCGCTCATGACGCGGGTGATGTAGGACATGTTGAGTTCGCTGGCGATTGACCGGTACGGTTCGTCATCCATGTCGCCGGCCATGCCACGATCACGCATCCAGTCGACAAGTGCCGGGAATTCTTCGCCGGCGGGAGCCAGCACGAACGAGAGGATGTGGCCGTCCGTCGTCTCGTAGACCCCGGTGGCAGGAAGAGCGATGGGAATCATGCCGCGTTCGCCGGTCCGGGTGCGGTTCCTCTTCTGGAGGTCCCAGGTCTGCATTGCGGTTTCCTGGGAGATGGAGAGCGCTTCCTGGGCGGAAACGTCGACGTACTGGCCTTCGCCGGTCTGGCTGGCGCTGAGGAGGGCGAGGAGGGTTCCCTGCGCGGCCTCGATACTGGCCGAGGCGTTGGCCTGGTTGCCGTAGATCTGGAAGGGCGGATCGGTGGGCTCACCGGCGAGGGTCATGATCGCGCCCATCGCCTGGCCAACGATATCGTCGTAGGCATAGCCGGAGTGGGGGCCGGTCTGGCCGAAGCCAGTGACAGACGTGTACACCAGTGAAGGCTTTTCGGTGCTGAGCTGGCTGTAACCAAGGCCGCGAGCTGCCATCCAGCCCACCGGGTTGTCCTCGATGACGGCGTCAGCGCTGAGGATGAGGCGCTTCGCCCGGGCCTGGCCTTCGGGGGTGTCGAGATCGAGAACGACGGACTTCTTCGAGGTGTTGAGCACCCAGAAGGCGATGCTGGTATCGGGTGTTTCTTTGCCGTGGTAATGAGGCGGAAGGTGGCGAAGGCGGCCGCCACCGGGCGGTTCGACCTTGATCACCTCGGCGCCGAGGTCGGCGAGGAGACGGCCGGCGTAGGGGCCGATTTCATCGGTAAACTCAATGACACGGAGACCCTCGAGGGCACGGTCTGTCATGGGTTAGGCCTCCGGAACCGCGGTGACTGCCTGGGGAATACGCCGCGCGAGGATATCGGCCGCGCCCTGCACCATGTCGTGGAGGATGGCTGCTGCAGGGCGGGATTGGGTGAGGAGCCCGGAGATCTGGCCGGCAGCGTTCATCAGCAGATCCTCACGGTCATTCTTGCGGCAGGTATAGACGAGATCCTGGATGAGGATGCCCTGGAGACCCATGGGCATCGGCTGGATACCGGACGCCTCCCAGGCTTCGATGAGCGGGTTATTGATGTTGCGCATGGTCTTGCCGCTGTAGAGCCTGGTGATCTTCGTGTCTTCATCGATGGCGGCGAGGATGCGCTGTTTCTGGGTTTCAGGCTGGTTTGCCTCGTCGGAAACGAGGAAGGCGGTGCCACACCACACGCCGATGGCGCCAAGGGCAATTGCAGCAGCGACTCCGCGTCCGTCGGCGATGCCACCAGCGGCGACCACGGGGGTGGGTGCAACCGCATCGACGACCTGGGGGATGAGGGCCATGGTGGCGATCCGGCCAGTGTGGCCACCGGCTTCCGTGCCCTGTGCAACGACGATGTCGGCGCCAGCAGCCGCAACACGCCTGGCATTCTTCACGTTGCCGACAAGGGAGAGGACCTTCGTCCCGTTGGCCTTGAGACGGTCCATCCAGGGAGCGGGGTTGCCAAGGCCAGAGGCGAAGACCGCGACCTTCTCCTCGATCACCACTTCCATCTGCCCATCAGACATGCCGCCGCCACTCCGCATGCGTGGGGGCGCTTCCGTTGGTGCGGGCATCTCGTGCCACTCAAGGCCAAGGCCTTCAGCAATCGCGCGGACCTTCTGGCGAGTCTCGATCGGGATGAGATCGCGCGGGTCGCGCGGGATCTCGCCACTGGCCGCTCCACCCATGAAGTTCGAGGGGAGGAGGAGGTCGACACCGAAAGGCTTATCGGTCATCGAGCGGACCGTGTTGATCTCCTCGCGAAGGCGCTCGGGGCTGAAGCCCGCGCCACCAATCACTCCAAGGCCGCCAGCGTTAGAGACGGCGGCCACGAGGTCGGCAGTGGCAACAGGGCCGGCGATGCCGCCAGCAACGGGGCCCATCCCCGCGAGGATGACCGGATATTCGATCCCAAGCATGTCGCAGAGCTGAGTACGAAGGACAGGGCGGGCCATGGCGGAACTCCCAAAGCTTTGTGTGCGGCGAAGCATACAGGAGTATGGGAAGAGGGAGGAGTGAGGATGAGAGCCAGCGGTGCTCCCCGCACTCAACCTGGACCGAGTCAGAGGCCGTGGCGATCGAGAGACGTGCGAAGTTCGGTGCACAGAGCGGCGATACCGCGGCGGGCGACCGTGATGGGTGGGCGGCCTATTGGTTCGCGGGTATAAAGCTCGGAGACCTTGTGAGGAAGCGGGGTTGATGCCCAGATGACGACTACATCAGCCCAGCGCTGGTCTGCCCACGCTGCCTTTTGCGAGGGGGTGTGCGCGGCCCCGTCAACGCACCGCGCCTCGATACCAGCTGGGGCGAGCAGGCCCTGAAGCTCGCGGTGGAGCGTCCCGGTGCCTCCGACGACTAGGAGCTTCGATGCCCGTGCCGAGCGCATGGCACGAGCGAGGAGCAGCGCCGCCCGCCGGTTATTGGATCCTTCGCAGACCTGGCAGCGTTCGGCCGAGACAACGAGAAGCGTCGCGCCACCGCGAGGTGCGAGGGAACGGCAGTCGGATGAGCAGATGCGGACGGCGAAGGATTCCAGCAGTGCCCGTGCGCGCTCGAGCTTGGATTCGTCCATGGCCTGCTTGCGCGGGTTCGTGAGACCACCGCCTTCGAGAATGAGGCGTGCGGCGGCACGGGCCTGCTCGTCCTCGAAGCCTTCGGCGCGCAGAAACGTGTCGATGCCAATAGCCGCCACAGGAAAAGCGTAGGGAGTGGATGAACGAATGACGAGTGGGTGTCGCGGCGTTGGGGGCACCGGGGCCGCACAGGTGAGAGAATGACCCGGGTGAACAGGACCGGGTACGTACGAATAGCAGGAACGTGTGCGTCTCTGGCTGCGGTGGTTACCGCACCGACGGCCGGTGCGGTGCTGTGGTAGGAGACATGGTGCTACCGGAGATCCGATTTGGCGAGGTGACGCTACGAATCGCGGAGGACATGGAGTCCATCACGGTCATCGGGCCGGTCGGTCCTGGTGAGCACGTGCGAATGGCACTGAGCATCGACGAGTTGCAGGCATTCACCCGGACCGATGACCGTGGACGAGCCCGGCCTTTGGCGGGGGCGATGACGATGCGCACGAACTGGGAAGCGGTCGTCCGTGGCGAGCTGGCTGCAGTGGCAGAGGCGCTGTACCCGGCGGCGGCCGAACAGCAGGCCATGGCGGAAGACGGGATGCTCACCATTGTTGGGCTCGATGAGGTGCTCTCGCGGGCAGCCGCAGAGTACGAGACGGCCCGCGAGCTGGATGAGCGTGGGCGCGTCGTAGCCTCCCGGGTGCTCTGCGGGCAGTGTGTGAAGCAGCCACTCTGGCGCGGCGAGCACTGGGACGGGCAGTCGATCCCGTGTGCAGAGGCGTGCCCGGTGCTGGTCGCGCTTTGCTGCGCGGCCGCAACATGGCAACGGGAGCGGCCAGAGCCGGCGCCCCCGACCCCGCATGTGGCCTACGAAGCATTCGAAGAACCAGGGAACGAGATCCGGGAGGCGTATCTGCGCGCCCGGTACGCGGAGACGCATGGATAACCCGGCCGGGCGTGTGCCGCGCGCTGCGATATCAAGGTGGCGCGACCGGCCGCCCCCCGCGACCGGGCACATCCTGTGTCCGTCACCCGCCGTGATGTTTCAGGCGATGGCGAAGTGCGACCTCGTAGTGAACGTGCACGTAGCTGCAATCCAGGAGGGCGCGAAATGACCCGCCTGCTCCGGATCGGCACGCGAGGGAACCGGCTGGCACTGGTACAGGCCGAGTTCGTGGCGGAGAAATTGCGTGCCGCTCACCCGAAGCTGCTCGTGGAAACGCGGACAATCGAGACGGCGGGGGAACGGGGTGCCGTTCCCTCGCCGGGTGCGAATACGGGCGAGTTCACGAGGGCGGTGCAGGCAGCACTCCTGCAGGGTGATGCGGATATCGCCGTGCACTCGTACAAGGATTTGCCGACGACGCGGCCCGACGGACTGGCCATTGCCGCCGTGCCGCTCCGCGCAGATGCACGGGACGCCCTGGCAAGCAGCCGGAAGGCGACACTGCTGGGACTGCCCCCCAGCGCGGTAGTTGCGACGCGATCTTTGCGGCGAACGGCGCAGATCAGGGCGATCCGGCCAGACATCGTGATCCGGGAGACGTGCGGTGACATCGAGGCATGCCTCGCAACACTCGATTCCCGGGGGTGTGACGCCGTCATCGGGGCGTTGGCAGAGTTCAGGTGGCTGGGACTCGAGGAGCGTGTTGCGCAGGTGCTGGGTTTCGAGGAGATGCTGCCCGCCCCGGCACAGGGGGCGCTCGCCATCGAGTGCCGGGCGGGCGACACCGACATCCGCTCACTGCTACGGCCCGTCGACGTCCCAGACCTGCGGACGACCCTTACGGCGGAGCGCGTGTTTCTCGCAACGCTTGATGCAGGCTTCGCCCGCACTGCCGGCGCACATGCGACGCTCTTCGGAAGCACGTTGAAGCTCAACGGCCTCATTGCGGCCGGCGACGGGCGAATCATCCGTTCGAAGATGGCGGGGCCCGCGGAGGCGGCCGCCGGCCTAGGGCGTTCGCTGGCAGAGGAGCTGATGGAGCTGGCAAGGAGGTAGGTGCAACGGGCAGGCGTCAGGGGCTGTCGATCGTAGCGAGCACACTCGTGGCATCGATTTCGCGGTGACGCACGGAGGCCGCCCGGATGTTGAACGTCATTCGAAATGGGGGGATGGGGATTGCGCTGTGGCTATTGCTGTTGTTGTGGTGGCTCGCCGTCGGATTGCTCATCAGGGCGGCGTACTGGTTCTCCGACGTGTTGTACGGCGCCGGGCTCTGGCCGTTGGGGACGCTCCTGCGCATCTTCCTGTTGTCCGGGATTGTCTTTTGGTTCCTGTACGGGCTCTACCTGGCCGGCATGCTCGTAATAATTCCGATATCGATATTCTCAGGCAGGGATGACTGACGACTCCGGCAGCAGGAGTACACTGCGACCATGACGTGGATTGATGTTTCGGTGCCAATTCGACCGGGGATGGTGGTCTATGAAGGCGACCCTCCAGTACGCCTGGAGCGAACGGCGAGTATCGATAATGGGGACCTCGCGAACGTCACCGTGCTCAATTTCGGGGCACACACGGGAACTCACATCGACGCGCCGGTGCACTTCCTTGGCGATGACCACCCGGGGGTTGAAGGGATCGATCCGGAGGTGTTCATCGGGCACGCGCTCGTAGTGGACCTGAGCTGGCATGCGGGGAATATCGATGCCACCGTCGTTGAAGGGTCGGGGCTGCCGTCGGCGATCGAGCGGGTGCTGTTCAAGACCGGGAACTCGTGGCTCTGGGACCGGGAGACCTTCGCAGATGATTACGTCGGCATGACGGAGGACGGTGCGAAGGCGTTGCTGGAACACGGAGTCAGGCTGGTAGGGATCGATTACCTGTCGATCGCGCCAAAGAGCGACCCGGCTCCAACACACCGGGCATTGCTGGCGGCCGGGTGCGTCATCGTGGAAGGGCTGGACCTGCGCGAGGTTGAACCGGGGCCGTACGACCTCGTCTGCCTGCCGCTCCTGATCCCGGGATCGGACGGTGCGCCGGCACGGGTGCTCGTACGGCGGCGCCCCGGATGAATCAGGGTTTCTTGCGGCGTTTCGAGGGCTGAACGCGGGCGGGTTCGCCTTCGGCTTTGGGGAAGTGGGGCGGCCACGGCGCATCCCCTTCGCCGTCGCGTTCGTGCCGCGCAACGAGCTCGAGGAGCGGTTCGAGGGGGTAGGCAACATCGTCGATCGCGGCGGCAGGGTCACCAAACGTGGCGTAGCGGTGGGGTACCGTGTCGATGGTGAAGGCCGCGAGTTCGCAGGTTGGCACTTCGTCCCAGGTGAGCGGGCAGGAGACGCGGGCGTCGGGGGTAGGACGCACCGAATAGGCGGAGGCGACGGTGCGGTCGCGGGCATTCTGGTTGTAGTCGATGAAGACGCCGTGACGCTCTTCCTTCCACCATTTCGTTGTGGCGATGGCCGGCACGCGCCGTTCGATTTCACGGCCGATGGCGAGGGCGGCGCGGCGGACCTCCTGGAAGCCGTGCTTCGGTTCGATTCGGACGTTGATGTGGATGCCGCGCGAACCGGAAGTCTTGGGAAAGCCCTTATAGCCGAGCTCTTCGAGCACGTCTTTCGCCATCATGGCGACGTCGCGGACCATAGCGAACGTGGCCTCAGGAGTGGGATCGAGGTCGATTCGGAGCTCATCCGGGTGGTCAACATCGCTGGCGCGGACGGGCCACGGGTTGAGGTCAACACAGCCGAGGTTCACGACCCAGGCGAGGTCGGCGTGGTCGTCACAGACGACCAGGTCGGCGGTGCGGCCCGAGGGGAAGGTGATGTGGGCAGTCTCGATGCCGGGCGGGAGGTTGGCGGGGGCGCGCTTCTGGAAGAACGGGGGCTCCGTGACGCCGTTGACGAAGCGCTTGAGAACCATCGGCCGGTTGTGGACGCCTTTGAGGGCACCATCGCCGACCGAGAGAAAGTAGCGAACGAGGTCGAGCTTGGTGGTGCCCTTCTCGGGGAAGAAGACCTTGCCGGGATTGGTTATGACGACCTGGCGACCGGCGACATCGATGGTGGTGGATGGGTCCGGCATTGCCTGCCAACTCTAGCAGGCGGATCGGCAAAGGCTCAGTCTCGCCAGGATGTGCCGTATGGATTCTGGGTGAACGACGCTGCGGGCGCCAGGGACGCGGCGGCGAAGGTCTCAGCACACTCAGGTGTGCAGATCTCAATTCCTGGTCCTGTTCCGCCGCGGTTCAGCATCCGTGGAGTAGCCGAGCTCCCAACAGCAGCTGGCCTCCCATGCGAGAAGCTGCAGATCGACTACTGCGCGACTGGCTTTCCTCCGCCTCAACCGGGGAGGACAACATCCTCGACTATTGCCATCCAGACCTGGCGCTCCCTGCGAGCCCTGCGCCGCTGCCGGGGGACGTTGGTCACGTGCAGGTCCGGACGATGCGGCGAGAGGAGATGCAGCCGGAGATCGCCGAACCGATTGTGCGCGGGGTTGCCGGCTATGTGGCGGGGCCGGCGGCGGTGAGCCAGAACGAGCGGTTCTCGCGGGAACTACCGAATGGCGAAGCGTACGCTGTCGTGAGTCCGAAGTTCGCCTGGTGAGTGCTCGTGTGGGCGGGTAGCGGCTTATCGCGCGATGACATCGTGAGCTTCCTTCGGGAGCTGACGATGTAGCAGCACCTCTTACTGCTGCGGCGGGGCCTTGCGGCGCTGTTCGAGGCGCTCCTCATCAGGTTCGGTGGTGCCGTTGACGGGGGTGTAGGACGGCGGGTCGCTCGCGGGGAATGAATCCTCGGATGCCTCTTCGACGACGTCCTTCCCAAAGCCGGGGCGGCGATGGTCAGGCTTCGCGCCGCCGACCTGGCCCTCGAAATCTTCGCGGAAGCGTTGTTCACGGGCTGTTTGCCTGGTCTCGAACATGGCGAACCTCTGCGGCGTCCGGTCTTGCGGCCGCGCCTGTAGATTCAGCGTAGGCCGGAGCATGGAGGGAGACGGACATTGCGGGCCGGCGTAGAGTTGCAATTGCATCGCAGCCGGGGAGGGCGCAGCGCATGGTGTTCTTTTCGGTGGGCCACGGGCGGGGACGAAACGTGACACCCGCCGAGCGACTGGTGGCATTCATCCTTCGCTGGCTCATTACCGCGGCCGGAGTGTGGGTGGCGGCGCGGGTGGTTGGCGGGATCCACCTGGAGGGCGCGCGGAGCACGCTGCTCGTGGCACTCATCCTGGGATTGTTGAACGCGTACCTGAAGCCGCTCATGGTGATCGGGTCACTGCCGGCGTTGCTGCTCTCGGCCGGGCTGTTTCTGATCGTCATCAATACGGCGCTGCTGGCACTCACTGCCTGGATTTCGGGGAAATTCGATGCCATCCACTTCGCTATCGATGGGTTTTGGAGCGCATTCTGGGGGGCGGTGATCATCAGCCTCGTGAGCTTTTTCATCGGGCTCGTTTTCAATCCGGAGCGGATTGCGCGGAACTTCCGCGGCTGAGCGGGTCCGTGTTCCACTACCCTCGCTGGCGCAGGGCCGCACATTCGAACGGGCTGCGCCGTTGTCGTGCCGTCTCGAGGCATGTATCCAGGCGGACGGGCGCGCCGCCGGGATGGAGACGGCGTTCGTGCAGGAACGGCCATGTGGGGATGAGTTCCATGCAAACATACGGCCCTTCGGCCGCTGCCAGAGGGGCCTCGGTAGCGGACGATCATCCGTATGGAAGGCACGATTGAGTCATTTCTCGACACGATAGCGGTAGCGAAGAGCACACGGTTTCCAGTCGTAACGGCGTATCTCGACCTTTCGCTGCACAGCGATGGGACACCGGGTCCGGCGGAGGCGATTGCGAGGCAGGGCCTGGCCATGGCGATGGAGGGCCAGCCACCCGCCGCGGGCGAGGAGGCGCGCTCGCTGGCGCAGGATGTAACCCAGTTGCAGGCAGCGATTATCGAGACGCGAGCACAGGGCGCACGCGGTGTCGCCTACCTTGGCTGTGCGGGCGAGGGTTTCCAGCATGTGCTCGCAACACCGTTACCGTTCCGCAACGATGTTCGGGTCGGATCGAAGGGCTGGACGTTCGAGGTCGAGCGGTACCGTTACCTCCACGAGCGGCCGGTGACGCTCGTGATTGTGGACCTCCACACGGCGGACTTCTTTCGCGTGCGTTATGGAACCATCGAGGCGACGGGGCAGGTTGACTACGATGCGCACTGGCTGACCAAGCGCCGGGGACGAACGGATATCCAGGGCCGTGGAGGAGCACCGGACGCGGGCTTTGGCGGGATGCACTCCAAGAGCCGGCTCGAGCAGATAGTGGAGGAACAGCAGGCGATATTCGCCCGCGAGGCAGCCGGTGAGATCGCAGCGTTTATCGGGAACGGCGACCTGTTCTTCATCGCTGGTGTCGACGAGGCTCGCGCCAACATCCTGAACGCCCTCCCAGGGGCAATCCGCGAGCGGGCTCACCTCTTGCCAGCCATGAGCGCACGGCAGGACGAGCGGATATTGAGCACGTTTGCGCTGGAACAGGCAACCGCCGTGCAGCGCCAGGAGGCGGACGAACTGGTGGCAAGGGTCCTGAGCGGAGCGTACGGGAGCTACTTCTTCACCGGGTTGCGGCCAGTCACGCGGATGTTCGGAAGGGGACGGGTCGACCAACTGGTGCTTCATGAGGATGCGGTGAGTCACTGGGGAACGGCATCGGACGCGCGCCACATCCAGTCGCCGGTGGGCGACGACGATGCAATCGAAGCTCTCATCGAAGAGGCAGAACGTACTGGCGCCACGGTGCGCTTCAGCCGTGACGAGTTGCTGCTCAACGAACATCGGGGTGTGCTGGCGACGCTTCGCTGGTGACAAGAGGGAAGCCATCCGGGCCGAAGCCAGGGGCTCCTGGCCGTTCCAGGTCATCGGGCGGACGGGCGAAACAAGAGAGGCGGCTCGTGCGAGCCGCCTCTCATCCTGGTGCCTTCGGCCGGGCAGGTCAGGCGTAGAGGGCGGCAGCCACCTCGGGGAGTCCGATGGACTCGAGCTTCACCGCAGACGGCTTGCAGGTCTCGACGTCCCAGTCACAGGCCTTGAGGAAGTCCGTCTCGAGGAGTTCAGTATCGAGCTTCACACCCTGGAGCGGGCCAGTGTGAGTCCCTTCGGTGGTCGCACCACTGACACGGGTAGGGACAGGACGCGTTCGCGGGTTGCCCCCCTCCCGGACCTCGTAGGCCATGCGCAGGTTCGCGATGCGCTCGCCGATCTGCATCATCTCCTCGAGGGTCATATCCCAGCCGGTCACGGCGTTGAACCACTCCGGCATGTGCGAGGTATTGGCCATCATCATCACGAACTGGCACATGCCGCCGCTATTGACGACGTGCATGTACTCGCTGGCGCCCTTGTGGTGTTCTCCGCGATTGGCGTAGTCTTTGAAGTCGGCCGGGGCGGCGGGGATCTTCCCGAGGCGCTTGTTACCTTCGTACTGGGTGTGGCGGCCCGGTGTGGGGTCGAGCTTGTAGGTGGTGTGGTATTCGGGCTGGAGCTTCGGGTCGTGCATGGGAAGCTCCTGGCCGCCGATGTGCATCGCGAACTGGTCGGCGCCGTGGCCCAGCCGTTCGGCCGCCTTCTTCACGCCATCCGCGAAGGTATCACCAATGGAGCGGCGGTCGCCCATCATCTTGAGCATTTCGATGATCTGCTCGGCGCCACCCCAATTGAGCTCAACACCATCGGTATCTTCCCTGGTGATGATGCCGGCCTGGTAGCACTCGATAGCCATGGAAACAGTAACCCCGGCACTGATGACATCGAAGCCATACTCATTGCAGAGGTGGTTGGCGTAGATGAGGGCATCGGGGTCATTCATGAGGTTCATGGTCCCAAACGATGCCATCGCCTCGTACTCGGGCCGGTGGGTGTGATGCGGGTAGGGGTACTTCTCATTGGTGGAGGCAACAGACTCGGCGCCGCAGGCTACGGGGCAATGCCAGCAGCCGTAGGACTTGTCCATCTTCGGGTTGATTGCTGTGCCACCATTGATCTGGCCGGAGACGTCGGGCGGAAAATCGACAATACCAACTCCGCCCCAGTTCTTGACCGGAGAGTCGCCGTTGAGGGCACTCATGGCGGTGATGCCGGTGGTACCGAAGGTGTGGAAGAAGTCCTTGAGTGGCTTCACGAACTCATCGAGGTTCGTGCGGAGCATCTTGATGGTCTCGGGGGTCTGGCCGATGATCTTGCGCTCGGCGAGGGCAACCACGGCCTTGAGGTTCTTCGAGCCCATGACGGCACCCACACCAGAACGGGCGGCGAGACGGCCATGGTCGTTGCAGATGCCGCTGATGAGCGAGAGCTTCTCGCCTGCCTGGCCGATGTTCGCGACGCTGGCGCGCTTGCCGTGACGGGCCTTGAGGGTGGTCTCACTCTCGATGGCGCCAGTGCCCCAGAGATCGCTCGCATCGCGGAGTTCGGCGTTGTCACCATCGACGAGCAGGTAGACAGGCCTTTCGGCCTTGCCGAAGAACATGATCCCGTCCCAGCCGGAGAGCTTGAGAACGCCGCCAAAGTCGCCGCCGCAGTTCGCATCACCCCAGCCACCCGTGAGGGGGCTCTTGCACACGACCTGCCAGCGCTGGCCGAAAAGGGGTGTGCCCGTGAGAAGGCCGGGGAACATACCAAGCATGTTCTCGGGACCGAGTGGATCGATTCCAACAGGGACGCGATCCCAGAGCATGCGCGCGCCGATTCCGTAGCCACCGAGGTAGCTGCGGTAGAGTGAATCTCCGGGCCTTTCCACGGTGATTTCGCCCGTGGAGAGATTGACGCGGAGCATCTTGCCGTTGTAGCCCTTTTCGGCCATGGCAGAGCTGGACTGTGTGGTAGTCAAAGTCATGCCTCCTGACGGCGCCCCGGAAGCAGTGCGCCGATATGCAGGTTGAATCGTACGGTCTGGGTGGGAGGCCGCAATATGCTCAATCCGGCATAGCGCGCCCGGCCGTTGCTTCAGGCAGGGTGCGCCTTCGCACGAAGTGCCGGGACGATACCCGTGAAAGCCATGCTGGCGGCAAAGAGAAACGCGGCGGCGACTCCCCACGCATCGCTGATGACGACTGCCCCGATAGCAATCAGGGCGCCACCGACTCCTGCGCCAACACCGCTGCCGAGTGATTCGACGAGCTTCATACTGGCCGAAACTGCACCCTCGGTTCCTTCGCGAGCTTCACCAATGATGGTGAGCGAAAAAGACGGGTAGGCGACGCCCATACCAAGCGTACCGACGCTCCAGACGGCGAAAGCAAAGACAGGTGGAATGGCGGGCGCGACGGCCAGGGTCATGGCGAGCATTTCGATACCGACGAGGCCCAGGCCGGCAGCCATGAGCCATCGGCGTTCGATACGCCTCCCGATACGCTCGGTCGCCCAGGTACCGGCAGTCCACGTGAGGGTGGAGATACTGAGTGCAACACCGACGAGGATGGTGGACTGGCCGCGGACGCTGACCATCGCAAAGGGAACGAAGGCATCGCCGCAAACAAAGGCGAGGTTGAGCAGGGCGTGGCCAGCGATGGCGGAGGGCAGTCCGCGAGCCAGGCGGAGCGTACCGGGTGGAAGGAGGCGCCGGAGCGGCCAGGGAAGGAGCAGTGCTCCCGCAAGAGCGAGAGGGACGCCGGTCAGAGGGCTTGAAGCGGTAAGGCCGGCCAGGAAGAGGCTCGCACCAACGGCGAGTGCTGTGGCATGGCGGAGACGCTGGCCGGTCTCGGCCGTGGTGGCGGGCGGGCCGAGACTCTGGAGGCGGGGCAATGAAAGCAGGGCCGCGACCCCTACGAGAGGGAGGAGGCCGAGGAAAACGAGGCGCCAGGTGAGTGTCTCGGCCACGACGGCGGCAATCCCCGGGCCCGTGAGGCCCGGGACGACCCAGGCCGAGGACATCAGTGAGAGCATGCGCGGACGAACGTCCTCACGGTAGGCCCGGCCAATGACAACCCATGCAACCGCCGGGATAGCACCCGCGCCGAGACCCTGAATGGCACGACCGAGGACCAGGAACGCCATCGATGGTGCGATGCCAGCAGTGACGAGCCCCGCGGAGAAGAAGACCAGGCCCGTAGCGAAAGGGAAGGCGGGGCCGCGACGGTCGGATTGTTGCCCGGCCCAGACGATACCCACGATGCTCGCGAGTGTGAATCCACTGAAGGCCCACCCGTAGAGGCGGACGCCGCCAAGGTCGTCGCGGGCAGTTGGCATTACTGTCGCAACGGCGAGCATCTCGAAGGCGACGAGCGTGACAATCAGCAGGAGCCCAACCGTGAGGCCACGCTGTTCGGACCAGAGGCTTTGGCGCGATGGCGCGACAGCGCGTTCGAGCGTCGTCATCGCCAGGGGTCCCCGTGGATGGTCATTGGGCCATTGTGGCACCGGAAACGGGTGAGCGAAGGGTCATTCGTGCGGCGAATGCGGTTGCTCGGATGCGGGCGGGTTCGCCAGCCCGTGAGGCTCGGGTGGCGGATAGTAGGGCGGCGGCGGGAGAGGAGGCGTGGGGGGATAGGTCCAGCCACCATCAACGGGCGGGGTGGCACCTGGTGTCTTGTCCCCCGGCGCCGGGGTCACAGCCGGAGTAGCCGTGGCGGCGGTTGGCCCGGTCGGACCTGGTGTCGGCGACGCTGGCAGTGGCGGTGCCGGTGTGACCCACGGGATAACCGGCGGGCTCCACCCCGAGTTCGCAGGTGGCGCCGGTGGCCCGCTGGCCGTACCGATCGCGTTACGGAACTCATTCAGCGAGACGACCACCCGGGTTGGCGTGGCGGTTGGCAACTCGGTGCGTGTTGCCACGGGCGGGGTGCTGGTTTCGGCGCTAACGGGGCGAGTTACCGCGAGCGTCGGTGCGGTCGAGACCCCCGCAAGGCCCGATGTATCACGATTCGATGCCGCCGAGCCCTGCCCCATGCCGAAGTAGGCGACAGCGCCAGCGGCGAGCACGCAACCCACCAGGACCATTGTCCCGTTCATACCGTGGATGTCGGCCTGTTGGGACCACTCCGGGACTGCGGTGCTGTGGCGTGACGGTGGCCGAACGGTAGACGAAGAACGCAATGCGGCCCCTCGCCTGGAGGGGCCGCATCGTGAAGAGCTGCGAGGGGCGAATGCGCTTAGCGCTTTGTGAACTGCGGCGCCTTGCGGGCCCGCTTGAGACCGGCCTTCTTGCGTTCCTTCATGCGTGAATCACGCGTGAGCAGGTTCTCGCCACGCTTGAGGGCAGGTTTGATCTCGGGGTCGGAAGCGACAAGAGCGCGGGCGATGCCCATCTGGATGGCGCCGGCCCATCCGCTGATCCCGCCACCCTCGCACTTGATCTGGGCACTGAACCGGGCATCGCGGCCAAGACGGTGAAGAGGCGAGAGGACCTCGGCCCGGTGGGCATCGCGCGAGAAGACCTCTTCGAGGGGCTTGCCGTTGATGACGACTGCACCGTTGCCGGGGTAGAGACGGACTCGTGCGATGGCGGTCTTTCGGCGGCCGGTTCCGTAGAAGTATTGCTGGTCTGGCATGGGTTACTCCTCGCTGGCGGCCGGCTCTTCGGCGGCCTCGGGTGCGTCTTCGGAGGCTGCCTCGGGCGCGGCGGCCTTCTTACGGGTACGCTTTGCGGGTTCAGCAGCAATCGCGGCCTCCGCTTCGATGGCGGCTTCCGCCGGGGTGGGCGTGCCGTAGCCCTCGCCGGGGAGTGCGTCATCGGAGAGGACAATCCCGGCTTCGGCCTGGGCTTCGAGCTCAGCCGCGATAGTAGCGGTGCGCGATTCCTCGACCGGAGCCTCCTCGTTGATGCGGATGCCACTGAGCGGGCGGAGGCGCGGCGCCTTCATGGGAGTGCCGACGGTTTCGGCGAGAGCAGCCTTGCGAGCTTCCTGGGCGCGCTGGGAGCCAGTGATCTGCGACTGGTGAGGGTGATTGGCATTTGGATACACCTTGAGGTGTTTCGACATCTTCTTGCCAAGCGGGCCCTTCGGGAGCATGCCCCAGACAGCCTGCTCGATCACGCGCTCGGGGAAGCGGGCGAGCTGCTCTTCGAACGACCGGGCCTTGAGCCCGCCGGGGTAGCCAGAGTGGGTGTAATAGATGCGCTGGGCAGACTTGTTACCCGAGAGGCGCACCTGGCTGGCGTTGATGACAATGACAAAGTCACCGCCATCGAGGTGCGGCTCGAAGGTGGGCTTGTGCTTGCCGCGGAGGAGGGTGGCAGCCTCGGTGGCGACCCGCCCGAGGGGGCGGCCGGCGGCATCGATGACGTGCCAGTCCTTGGTGATTTGTGACGCCTTCATGCGCACGGTCGTATTCATAGTCGGTAACCCTCGTCGTACCGGACCTGTTCGAGGCAGAGCCCATGGGGCGGGGCGGTTGGGCCGATCGCTCCGGGCACTGCCTGTTCGACCAGGCGGACGAATTCCTCCACGGTCTGGCTTCCGCGCCCTATCGCTACGATGGCGCCAACGACACGGCGAACCATCTGCGGCAGGAACGCATCTGCCTCGATATCGAACAGGAGGGTGCAGTTCTCACTGCGCCATCCCGCGCTGAAGACGTTTCGGACCGAGGTCCTTCCGGGCTCCAGCTTCCCGGAACAGGCGATGAAATCGCGTGTTCCAACGAGCGCAACCGCCGCCGCCTGCATCGCCGGCAGATCGAGGCGGGCCCCGACGTGCCAGGCGCTACGCCGCGAAAGCGGATCGCGCGCTTCGCCATTGGCGATCGTGTAGCGGTACAACCTTCGCCGCGCCCAGCGCCGCGGGTCGAAACCTGCGGGCACCTCGCGCAGCAGTCGTACTGCTACATCATCCGGCAGGTGAGCGTTGAGCGCTCGCCCGACGGTTGTGGCCTCCAGCCGCGTTTCGGCGGAGAAGGCCGCTACCTGGCCCCTGGCATGGACTCCCGAATCGGTGCGTCCCGCCAGTTCCACGCGGGTGGGTGCTCCAAAGAGCGCCTGTACCGCGGTTTCCAGCTCGTATTGAACCGTGCGCCCGTTTGGCTGCAATTGCGAGCCGGCGAACGCGGTCCCATCGTAACTGACCGTTGCCGCGAACCGCTTCGCGGGCATCGGTCAGGCGGGGGTTTCCCCGCTTTCGCCCTCCCCGCCCGTTTCGGTTTCGGCGCTGGCTTCGGCGGTCTCATCGCCTTCGCCCACCGGTGCCTCGGCTGCTGCTTCGGAGACAGCTTCCGACACCTCTTCGGCGGCCTCCGCGACAGGGGCTTCGGGAGCGGTGGCTTCCTCCACCTCGGCAACCGGTGTAGCGGGTTCGGCCGTGGCGGTTGGGGCGGGGGCCGCGGTTACACGCTGCGGGCGTGGCGTCGGCGGCGCCTCGACGAAGTCGACGAGTTCGATGGACGCCATGCGCGCACCATCGCCCTTGCGGGGTTCGAGCCCGGTGATGCGCAGGTAGCCGCCGGGGCGCTCCTTCATGCGCGGGCCGATGTCATCGAACACCTTCTTCACGACCTTCGTGTCGTAGACGAAGCGCATCGCCTGCCGGCGGGCATGGAGATCGCCGCGGCGGCCGAGGGTGATGATCTTCTCGGCCATGGGGCGGATTTCCTTGGCCTTGGCCTCGGTGGTGGTGATGCGCTCATAGCGGAGCAGGTCGGTGACCAGGTTCCGGTAGAGCGAGAGGCGGTGGCTGGTTTCGCGGCCAAGATGGCGGCCGGCTACACGGTGTCGCATGGGTTAGTCCTCGTCGTCGGCGCCGATGAGGTCTTCGGCGCTCCCGTCTTTCAGCAGTGCTTCTTTGAGCGCCTTGCCGAGGGCGCTGAGGTTCTCTTCATCGTCCTCGTCCTCGAGGATGACCGCAGGGGGGCGGGCGGGGCCCGGCACACGGCGAGGCATGCCCGGCCGCACACCACCGGGCAGCCCGCGGCCGCCATCGGAAACCGGGACGAGGCCCTCCTGGTCGCCATCGATATAGCCGAGCTCGATGAGGCGATCGCGGAGTTCGTCGTACGACTTGCGGCCGAAGTTCCGGAGGGCGAGGAGTTCGTCTTCGCTCTTCTCGAGGACCTGGCCAACCGTCATGAGGCCGCTGCGCTTGAGGCAGTTGTAGGCGCGGACCGAGAGCGAAAGGTCTTCGATCGGGGTGTTATAGCGATCTGGCGGCATGAGCATGCCGGCAACCGAGGTCACACCAAGGGGTGCGCCGGGCATGGAGGTGCTGGGTATCTCGGGACGGCCCATCTGGCTGAAGAGCGAGAACTGATCCATGAGGATATCAGCGCTCTTGCCCACGGCGTCGATGGCGCTGGTGGTGCCATCGGTCCAGACCTCGAGAATGAGCTTGTCGTAGTTGGTCGACTGGCCGACACGCGTCTTTTCGACCTTGTAGTTCACCTTGCGGACGGGGGTGAACACGGAGTCGACAGGGATCACGCCGATCGGCATCCCTTCGACGCTTCCGGCCGGCTGGTAGCCAGTGCCGAGCTGGGCATGGAGTTCGACGTTGAGCCTGGCTCCAGGGGCATCCAGGGTGGCGAGGTGGAGTTCGGGGTTGGTGATCTCGAAGTCGGCAGGCACCTGGATATCGGCGGCCGTGACTTCGCAGGGGCCTTCGACATCGAGGGCAAGGGTCCCCGTGCGATTGCTGAGTGCCTTGAGGCGCACTTCCTTGAGATTGAGGAGGAACTCGGTGGTGTCTTCCTGCATCCCCGGGATAGTGGAGAACTCATGCTCGACCTGGTCGATGCGCACGGAGGTAATGGCTGCACCTTCGAGCGAGCTCAGGAGCACGCGGCGCAGGGCGTTGCCGAGGGTGATGCCGTAGCCGGCCTCGAGCGGCTCGGCGACAAGCCGGGCGTAATCTTCCGTCTCTTCATCGACGGTGAGCTGGGGGACGACTTCTTCGTTCGCCTGCCCGATCAACTCAAGGGAATCCATCATGCTGCTGCGTGCCTCAACCTTTCGTTCCGGAGAACGACGAACTTAGCGCGAGTAGTACTCGATGATGACGTTTTCGTTGAACAGGTGCGTCTCGCCGTGAACGACGGCCGGCGGGGCCGTGACGCGCCCGGACATGTTGGCGACATCGAGAGCCAGCCACGTGGGCGGGTTCTTCGACTTGAGGGAATCCTGGACAATCTTGTAGAACTCACTCCGGATCCCGCGCGGGGTGAACCCGACGGTATCGCCCTCCTTGAGGTGGGCCGAGGGGATATCGAGTTTGCGCCCGTTCACGGTGATGATGCCGTGGCGGACGAGCTGCCGGGCCTGGCTCCGCGAATCGGCGAAACCGAGGCGGTAGACGATGTTGTCGAGACGCGTCTCGAGGAGGCGAACGAGGTTCTCGCCAGAGACGCCCGGGCGGCTGATCGCTTCCTTGTAGTACTTGACGAACTGCTTTTCGAGCACGCCATACGTAACGCGGGCGCGCTGCTTCTCACGCAGCTGGAGGCCGCGGTCGCTGACCTTTCGGCGGCGCGCCGGGCGCGGGCCGGGCGGGTTGGGGCGGCGGTCGAAGCTGCACTTGGGAGTGAAGCAGCGCTCACCCTTGAGGTAGAGCTTTTCGCCGTGGCGGCGGCAGAGGCGGCAAACGGGGCCTGTGTAACGAGCCATGTGCTGTGCTTCGACTCCTAAACGCGGCGCCGCTTGGGAGGGCGGCAACCGTTGTGGGGGATGGGGGTGACATCACGGATGGCCGTGACGGTAAGGCCGGCGGCCTGGAGGGAGCGGATGGCGGCTTCGCGGCCGCTACCAGCGCCACGCACATAGACTTCAACGGTTTGGAGGCCATGTTCCATCGCGCGGCGGGCGGCGTTTTCGCCAGCGAGTTGCGCGGCAAAGGGGGTGCCTTTGCGCGAGCCTTTGAAGCCCGAGCCTCCAGCGCTCGCCCAGGAGATCACGTTCCCATTCGGGTCGGTGAGGGTGACGAGCGTGTTGTTGAACGTGCTCTTGATGAACGCCTTTCCGCGTGGGATCGACTTGCGTTCCCGTCGCTTCAGGCGGCGCTGCTGCGCTCCTCGCTTTGCATCGGCCATGTTTCTCTGAGCCCCTTTTACTTCTTGCCCGCGCGCTTCTTGCCGGCGACGGTCTTGCGTGCGCCACGCTTCTGGCGCGCGTTGGTACGGGTGCGCTGGCCGTGAACAGGAAGGTTCCGGCGGTGGCGCTGCCCACGGTAGCAGTTGATTTCGATGAGGCGGGCGATATTCTGGCGGACTTCGCGGCGAAGGTCGCCTTCGACGATGAAGTGCTTATCGATGTAGTCGCGGACCTTGATGACGTCGTCATCGGTGAGTTCGCGGGCACGCCCATCGGGGTTGAGGCCGGTATTCGCGATGATTTCTTTCGAGCGCGTGAGACCGATCCCGTAGATGTAAGTGAGGGCAACTTCGAGGCGCTTGTCGTTGGGGATATCAACCCCGGAAATACGTACCATGACTTATCCCTGCCGCTGCTTGTGCTTGGGGTTTTCGCAAATCACCATGACGCGACCGTGCCGGCGAATGACCTTGCACTTGTCGCAGCGTGGTTTTACTGAGGCTCGGACCTTCATCGTCTCTCCTGGTGGCGCTGACGCCAGGCTGTATCTACTTGAAGCGGTAGGTGATCCGGCCCCGCGTGAGGTCGTAGGGCGAGAGCTCCACGAGTACACGGTCGCCGGGAAGGATCTTGATGAAATGCAAGCGGATCTTCCCACTGACGTGGGCGAGCACTTCGTGCCCATCGGCCAGTTCCACTTTGAACATAGCGTTCGGCAGCGGACTGGTCACGATCCCCTCGACTTCCAGCGCCTCCTTCGTGGCCATACACTCTTCTTTCGACGCAGTTCACTCCTACGGGAGCGTGAGGATTTCCGCCTCACGACCCTCTCGAATAGCTATCGTATGCTCGAAATGACAGCATAAGCTACCGTCTTTCGTTCTTACAGTCCAGTGGTCGTCGCACTCTTCGACCTCCGGGTTGCCCAGCGAGACCATCGGTTCCAGGGCGAGCACGAGCCCGTGCTGGAGCCGCGGCCCCTTCGACCGCTGGCGGTAGTTTTCGACATGGGGTTCTTCGTGCATGGCCCGGCCAACCCCATGGCCACCATAGCCCTTGACGATTCCGAAGCCGTGGGGACGGATCGTGTCTTCGATGGCGCCACGGATATCGTTGAGGAAATTGCCGGCGCGGGCCGCGTTGATCCCGGCATGGAGGGATGCTTCCGTGACGTCGAGGAGTTTCTGGGCTTCGGGAGAGATCTCGCCAACACCGACGGTGATCGCGGCATCTCCAACGTAGCCCTTGTAGGTGGCGCCCAGGTCGAAGCTGACGATATCGCCTTCGCGGAGTTCACGATCACGGGGGATGCCGTGGACGAGTTGCTCGTTGATGCTGATACAGATGTTCGACGGATAGGGCGGGTATTTTGGTGCAGGCGAGTAGTGGAGGAACGTTTCCTTCGCACCGAGGCGCTTGTACTCGTCGCGGACGAATTGCTCGATGGTGAGAAGATTCAGCCCGGGGCGAACCATGGCGCGAATCCGCTCGAGGGTCTGGCCAACGATCTGGCCAGCCTCGCGCATGATGCGCAGTTCATCCTCGGACTTGATCTTGATCGCCATCGTTAGCGGATAGCCTCCAGGAGGAGACTGGTAACGGTGTCGAGCGGCTGTTCGCCGTTGATCTCTTCGAGGACACCGGCCTTGCGATAGTGGTCGATGAGGGCGGCAGGCGGCTTCTGCTTCTCGAGACGTGAAGCAACGACATCGGGCCGGTCGTCATCGCGCTGATAGAGCTCACCCTGGTCGGCGTCGCACACGCCGGCCTGACGAGGCGGATCGTTGCGCTCGTGGTAGAGGCGCCCGCAGGAACGGCAGATCCAGCGGCCACTGAGGCGGGCGACGAGTTCTTCGTCACGAACACTGATGAGGAGAGCGCGGTCGATCTTCGCACCCTTACCAGCGAGGGCCGCGTCAAGCGCCTCGGCCTGGACGACGTTACGAGGGAAGCCATCGAACATGGCGCCCTGGGCTGCATCGGGGCGGGAGATGCGCTCGAGGAGCATCTTGATGGTGACCTCGTCGGGGACGAGCTCGCCCCTGGACATGTACGTCTCGGCGAGCTTGCCGAGTTCGGTCCCGTTCTTGACGTTCTCGCGGAACATATCGCCGGTGGAGATGTGGAGCAGCTTCGTTGACTCGGCGATGCGCTGCGCCTGTGTTCCCTTGCCCGCACCAGGGGGGCCAAGTAGCACGATATACATCAGCGGATAAACCCTTCGTAGTTGCGCATGAGCAACTGGGCCTCCAGCTGCTTCATGGTATCGAGGACGACGGCGACGACGATGAGGAAGCCGGTGCTCGAAATGGTCAGCGACTTGGCGTCGCTCACGAGCCCGATGAAGAAGGGCAGGATGGCCACGACACCGAGGAAGATGGCGCCGGCCCAGGTGATACGTGTGACGACCCGCATGAGGTACGCCTCCGTGGGCGGGCCGGGGCGGATACCGGGGATGAACGCGCCCTGGCGCTGGAGGTTCTTCGCGATCTGCTGCTGCTGGTACTGAACCATGGTGTAGAAGAAGGTGAAAACGATGACCAGGAGGAAGACGATGATCCAGTAGAGTCCCGTGCCGCTGCCTCCTCGCCCACCCTGGAACTGGTTGACAAAGAAGTCGGATACGGAGGCCACCCAACCGCCCGCGCCGGTGAAGTAGGAGGCGACGGTAGCGGGGAGGAGCATGATCGAAAAGGCGAAGATGAGCGGGATCATCCCGGCCATGTTCACTCGCAAGGGGATGTGGCTCTGCCCCTGCTGTCTATACATGCGCCCACCGCGGAAGGCGGAGCGGGCATACTGGACGGGTACACGGCGCGTTGCTTCCTGGAAGTACACGACAAAGTAGATGAGCGCCAGGGCGAAGCCGATCATCGCCAGGACGCCGATGATGGACTCGGTAGAAACGTTCGGGATGAGGCCAGGGAGGCGGGCGACGATGCCGCCGAAGATGATGACGGAGACGCCGTTCCCGATGCCGTTCTCGGTGATCAGTTCGCCAAGCCAGACGAGGAACATGGTCCCGGCGGCAAGGGTGAAGAGCGTGGACGTGGTGGCGAGGATGTGGTCGGGGTAACCGAAATCCTTGATGACGGCGCCCTGCTGGTTGATGAAGAGGATCTGGCCATAACCCTGGACAAAGGCCATCGGGACAGAGAGCCAGTGCGTGTAGAGCTGGAGACGGCGGCGTCCCTGCTCACCCTCTTCCTGCATCGCCCGGAAGCTCGGGACGAGGGGGGTGAGAATCTGGATGATGATCGAGGCCGTGATGTAGGGATAGACGCCAAGGGCGGCCACCGAAAGGTTCTGGAGGGCGCCCCCGGAGAAAATGCTCAGGAAGTCGAGCAGGGCGTTCCCGGCGAAGGCGTTTTCGAGAGCCTGGCGATCGACGTTCGGGACGGGGACGTGGGCGACGAAGCGGAAGACGACAAGCATCGCCAGGGTGAACAGCAGTTTCTGCCGGACATCCTGTTGGCGGAACGCATCCACCATGGCCTGCAGGAGGCGTGGCCGTGATGCGGGCTGGCTCGTCATCTCAGCTTTCCTTCGCGCTGTTGTCGTCTGGTCCGATCAGGGTGGCCGTGCCACCGGCGGCTTCGATCTTGGCCTTCGCCGTTTCACTGAAACGGTGGGCGGAGACGTTGAGGCCCTTCGCGAGGTCACCCGCGCCAAGGATCTTGACGGGCTCGCGGAGGTGGCGAAGGATCCCGGCCGCAAGGAGGGTTTCCGGGGTCACGTCAGCTCCGGCGTCAAAGCGATCGAGGGCGGCGAGGTTGACCGGCTGGAACGGGACGCGCCACTTGTTGTTGAAGCCTCGGAGGCTGTGGAACTTACGCGAGAGGGGGAACTGCCCACCCTCGAACGCGTCGTACGCCTTCTTCTTGCCGGAGCGGGACTTCTGACCCTTGAGCCCCCGGCCAGCGTAGGTACCATGGCCACTGCCGTTGCCACGGCCAACACGCTTCCTGGAGTGGGTTGCGCCGCGGCTGGGCCGCAGCTCGTGGGCGCCGATGCTCATTTCGCTCCCCCTTCGGTGACGTCAACGAGGTGCGTCACCTTGTGGACCATGCCGCGGTGAGCCGGGGTATCTTCCAACTCAACGGTCTGGCCGAGGCGGCGAAGGCCAAGCCGCTTGAGCGTGTCCTTCTGATCCTGCTTGTAACCGATGGCGCTCTTGCGCCAGGTGACCTGGAAGGTGGCCATCAGGCTTCTCCCCGTGCGAGAGCGAGCCGGCGATCGCGCGCACCGGTCGGCTCGCGCAGTTCCGAGAGTCCCTGGATGGTAGCGCGGGCGACATTAATCGGGTTGCGGCTGCCAAGCGACTTCGCCAGCACGTCGGTGACACCGGCGGCTTCCATGATCGAGCGGACAGCACCACCGGCGATAACACCGGTACCGTGGCTGGCTGGCTTCATGAGAACGCGCGCCGCGCTGAACTCGGCAATGACAGGGTGGGCGATGGTGCCACCCTTCATGGGCACGCGCACCATGTTGCGGCGGGCGCTCGTGGAGCCCTTGCGGATCGCCTCGGGCACTTCGTTGGCCTTGCCAAGGCCGACGCCAACACTGCCGTGGCCATCGCCAACGACGATGAGGGCGCTGAAGCTGAAGCGGCGGCCACCCTTGACCACCTTGGCGACGCGGTTGATGTAGATGACCTTCTCGGTCAGCTCATCCTGCCCGCCCTGGTCGCGGTCGAATCTGCTATCGGCCATTTAGAACCCCAATCCCGCTTCGCGTGCGGCATCGGCGAGAGCCTGCACACGGCCGTGGTACTTGAATCCGCCGCGGTCGAAGACGACCAGGTCGACGCCCCGGGCCTTCGCGCGTTCGGCTACCGCTTTTCCAACGGCCCGCGCGCGCTCCGTCTTGGTCTTGCCGGCGAGCGAGGTAACGAGGTCCTTATCGAGGTCACTCGCGGCGGCGAGGGTAGACCCGACGGTATCGTCGATGACCTGGGCGTAGATATGGCTTGCGCTGCGGAACACGTTGAGCCGCGGCCGGGCGGGGGTCCCGCTAACGGTCCGGCGGACGCGGGCGTGGCGCCGCTGCCGCGCGAGGGTGCTGGTTGCCTTCGCCATTACTTGCCTACCTTCCCGGCCTTGCCAGCCTTACGGCGGACGCGCTCACCCAGATAGCGGATTCCCTTGCCCTTGTATGGCTCGGGGGGCCGGAGCTTGCGGATATTCGCCGCTACCTGGCCCACCTGCTCCTTGTCGTTCCCCTGGATATTGATCCGGGGCCCCTCGACGGCGAAGCTGATGCCCTGCGGCGGGGCGATGATGACGGGATGCGAGAATCCGAGGGCAAGCTGGAGGCTCGTACCCTGGACCTGGGCGCGGTAACCGACGCCCTGCACCTCGAGGGTCTTGGTGAAGCCGGTCGTGACACCCGTGACCATGTTGTTGAGGAGCGTGCGAGAGAGCCCGTGAAGGGCACGCTGCTTTCCCTCGTCATTTGGGCGGGTGACGACGAGATTGCCCTCGTCGCGGCTAATCGTGATGGTCCTGGGGAACTGGCGGCTGAGTTCGCCACGCGGCCCCTTGACGGTGACGTTGTTGTCGTCGCCGATGGTGACCTGGACGGTGTTGGGCAGTGCGACTGGCTGGCGGCCAATACGAGACATCGAGAGACCCCCTTACCAGACGTAGCAGAGGACTTCGCCGCCAACTTCCTGGCGGCGGGCCTCCTGCCCGGACATGACGCCCTTGGGCGTCGAAAGGATGGCGATACCGAGGCCGCCATAGACACGCGGGATTTCGCGCCGCTGTACATAGACGCGCAGGCCCGGCTTGCTGATCCGCTGGAGGCCGTTGAGCACGGGCTGCCTGCGGCCGCCGTAGCTCAGTTCGACCTTGAGCGTGGGCTGGGGCTTGCCGTCCTCGGAAACGACGGCGAAATCGCGGATGAAGCCCTCGTCTTTGAGGACCTTCGCGATGGCGACCTTCATCTTCGAGGCCGGGATGGTGACGGCTTCGTGGCGCGAGGTAGTCGCGTTGCGGATGCGCGTCAGCATGTCGGCGATGGGATCACTCACACTCATTCTTCTTCCCCTCTGGCGTTTGCTTTCGCACTTACCAGCTGGACTTGGTGACACCGGGCAGGAGGCCGCGGTGTGCGTGTTCGCGGAAGCAGATGCGGCACATCGCGAAGCGGCGGATGTAGCCTTTTGGCCGGCCGCAAATGCGGCAGCGGTTGTGCTGGCGTGCCGGGTATTTCGGCGGGCGCTTCGACTTCTCGATGAGGCCTTTCTTCGCCACTGCTTCTCTCCTAGCTCTTGCGGAAGGGGAGCCCGAGCAGTTCGAGCAGCTTCCGGCCTTCTTCGTCGGTCCGCGCAGTGGTCACAATCGTGACCTGCATGCCGCGCACCTTGTCGACCTTGTCGTAATCGATCTCCGGGAAGATGAGTTGTTCCCGGATACCGAGGCTATAGTTGCCGCGTCCATCGAACGCGTTGGGGTTGAGGCCTTGGAAGTCGCGGATACGAGGGAGAGCAGCACTGACCAGGCGGTCGAGGAACTCCCACATGCGCGGGCCACGGAGGGTGACCGCGACGCCGATTGCATTCCCTTCGCGCAGGCGGAAGTTGGCGATCGACCGCTTGGCCCGGGTGATGACCGGCTTCTGGCCAGTGATGACGGCGACATCGTCCGCAGCCTTGTCGAGCGCGTTTCCATCCGTCAGGGCTTCGCCGAGACCGATATTGACCACCGCCTTGGTGATGCGTGGCACCTGCATCACGTTTGCATAGTGGAACTGCTCCCGCAGGCCGGAGACCACGTCGTTGTCGTACTTATCTTTCATTCGGGGCGGCATTATTCGATGTCCTCTCCGCTCCGCTTGCCGACGCGCACCAGGGTGCCGTTTTCGCGCCGCCGGAAGGTGACACGGGTGGGCTGGTCGGTGTTGGGATCGATGAGCATGACGTTGCTCACGTGAATGGGCGCCTCACGCTCGACGATCTGGGAGACCTGGTTCTGGCTGCGGGCGCGCTGATGGCGCTTGATGATGTTGACGCCCTCGACGAGGACGCGGTCGTGCTTGGTGATAACGGCCCGGACGGTGCCACGCTTGCCCTTGTCCTTGCCGGTGATCACGACGACCTTGTCGCCGCGCTTGATCTTGGCAGGCACTACAGCACCTCCGGTGCAAGGGAGACGATCTTCATGAAGTTGCGGTCGCGCAGTTCACGCGCGACGGGGCCGAAGATGCGTGTCCCGCGGGGGTTTTCACCGTCCGTCGCGAGGAGGACGGCGGCATTCTCATCGAAGCGGATGTAGGAGCCATCGGGGCGGCCATACTCCTTGGTCACGCGGACGACGACAGCCTTGACCACATCGCCTTTCTTCACGTTGGAGTTGGGCTGGGCCACCTTCACGCTCGCGACGATGATGTCGCCGGGGCGTGCATAGCGCCTCCGGGTACCACCGAGGACGCGGATGCAGAGCAGCGACCGGGCACCCGAGTTGTCGGCGACCTTGAGGCGGGTTTCCTGCTGGATCACCCTTGCACCTCCGACTTGGGCGCGACCTGGGCGGTCTGCTCGATATCGCGCCCGATCGTCTCGGGGGCGACATCGGCGACATCACCCTTGGTCAGGACTTCGATGACGCGCCAGCGCTTATCGCGCGACATGGGGCGGCATTCCTGGATGCGCACCACGTCGCCGAGGCGGCAGGTATTGTCCTCATCGTGTGCCTTGTAACGAGTGGTAACCGATAGGACCTTGTGATAAAGGGGGTGCTTGGTCCGGTGTTGGACGGTGACGACGATCGTCTTGTCCATCTTGTCGCTGACCACGGTCCCCTGGAGAACGCGCTGCAGACCCATGGTTACTCTCCCTCCAACACAGCCAGCTGGCGTTCGCGCTTGAGCGTGCGCAGGCGGGCAATCTTCCGGCGGGCGTTGCGCAGCTCGCGGTAGTTCTGGAGCTGGCGGCTCGCATGCTGGAAGCGCAGCGTGAAGAGCGCCCGGTAGGCTTCATTGATCTGTTCATCGAGCTGTTCGTCGTTGAGGCGGCGCAGCTCTTCTGCTTTCTGGGCCATGGCTAGACCACCGATTCTTCGCGCACCACGATTTTCGTGGGCACGGGGAGTTTGTGAGCGGCGAGCCGGAGCGCCTCGCGGGCAACGGTCTCGGGGACGCCGGCAATCTCGAACATGATGCGGCTCGGCTTCACGACGGCGACCCAGCGGTCGGGTGCACCCTTCCCGGAGCCCATGCGTGTCTCCGCCGGCTTCGCGGTGACGGGCTTGTCGGGGAAGATGCGGATCCAGACCTTGCCACCGCGCTTCATTTCGTGGGTCATGGCGCGGCGGGCGCTTTCGATGTGGCGCGAGTCGATCCATGCGGCGCCGAGGGCCTGGAGGCCGTATTCGCCAAATGCGACGAAGTTGCCGGTGAGCGCTTCCCCGGAGCGGCGGCCGCGGTGCTGCTTGCGATGCTTGACGCGACGTGGCTGAAGCATTTACTGGCCCTCCTCGCGCGATTGGGACTGAACCGCTGCCTGCTGCTCCATGCTGATCGCGGTATGCGCGGGGCCCCCGGCTTCGACAGCGACCGGCTCCGGTGCGCGGACCGGCTCCGGTGCAGGCTCTTCCTCCACGCGGCGCATATCGCTGGGGCGCTCGGGAAGGATCTCACCCTTGTAGATCCAGACCTTGACACCGATTCGGCCAAAGGTGGTGTGCGCTTCGGCGAAGCCGTAGTCAATATCGGCGCGGAGCGTGTGCCGGGGGACGCGGCCCTGCGTATCGGATTCGCGGCGCGACATTTCGGCGCCCCCGAGGCGGCCAGCGATGGCGACACGGACTCCCTGGGCGCCGCGTGTCATGGTCCGCTGAACCGACTGCTTGACAGCGCGGCGGAAGGCAACGCGCCGCTCGAGCTGGTCGGCTACGGAGCGCGCGACCAGGTAGGCGTCGAGTTCGGGTACCCGGATCTCCTGGATGTTCACGCGGACGCGGCCACCGGTGTAATGCTCCAGGGTGTTGCGGAGTTCTTCGACCTTGGCACCGCCGCGGCCGATGACGATCCCCGGCTTCGCCGTGTGAATCGTCACGGTGACGAGGTTAGCGTTTCGGTCGATCTCGACGTGGCTGATGCTCGCGTCCGGGAGTTCCGAGAGCACGAAGCGTCGCAGTTCGAGGTCCTGGTGAAGGCGGGTGGTGTAGTCGCGATCGGCGAACCACTTCGACTCCCAGTCGTAGATGATGCCGATGCGGAAACCGTGCGGATGGATTTTCTGTCCCACGGGCTAAGCCTCCCGCTCGTCGAGAATGATGGTGATATGGCTGGAACGCTTGAGGATCGGGCTCACACGGCCACGGGAACGTGGCCGGAAGCGCCTCTGCGTCGGACCTTCATCGGCGTAGGCACGCTTGACGATGAGGTCATCCACATCGAGATCGAAGTTGTTCTCCGCGTTGGAGGCGGCCGAAAGGACAACCTTCGAGACGGAGCGTGCGCTGGGCGACTGCACGTAGCGCAGGAGGCTGAGCGCCTGGTCGACCGTGAGGCCGGGAAGGCGCTCGAGGATGAGGCGAATCTTTCGCGGCGGAGTGCCGATATTCTGTGCGCTTGCGCGGACTTCCATCGTTAGCGCCTCACCTTGCTCTGGCGATCGCTCTTGGCCACGTGACCGCGGAAGGTGCGAGTAAGGGCAAATTCGCCGAGCTTGTGCCCAACCATGTTCTCGGTGACGAAAACGGGCACATGGCGGCGGCCATCGTGGACGCCGAAGGTCATGCCGATCATATCGGGCAGGATGGTCGACGCGCGGGACCAGGTCTTGATGACCGACTTGGTGGCCTGGCCTCGCATCTCCATGACCTTCTTTTCGAGCGAAGGGTGGACGTAGGGGCCTTTCTTTGTTGAACGTGACATCGCCTACTCCTACTTGCTTCGCCGGCGTGCGATGAACTTGTCGGTGCGCTTGTTGTTACGGGTGCGGTAGCCGAGCGTTGGCTTGCCCCAGGGAGTTTTCGGACCGGGCATACCGACGGGCGCCCGGCCTTCACCACCGCCATGGGGATGGTCGCGGGGGTTCATCACCGCGCCGCGAACGGACGGGCGGATGCCACGATGGCGAGAGCGCCCCGCCTTACCGAGCTTCACGAGTGCATGTTCGACGTTGCCCACCTGGCCAACGGTCGCCACGCATTCGATCCGGACGCGGCGCATCTCGCCACTGGGGAGGCGGAGAAGGGCGTAGTCACCTTCCTTCGCCATGAGCTGGGCGGAAACACCCGCGCTGCGCACCATCTGCCCCCCCTTTCCAGGGGTAAGCTCGATGTTGTGGACCTGCGTCCCGGTCGGCATCGACCCGAGCGGCAGGGAGTTACCAACCCGCACCTCGGCGGTCGGACCGCTGAGGAGGGTCGCTCCAACCTGGAGCCCGTTGGGAGCGAGGATGTAGCGCTTTTCGCCGTCGACATACTGGAGAAGGGCGATGCGGGCCGTGCGGTTCGGGTCGTACTCGATGCCGACAACCTTCGCCGGTACACCAGCCTTCTCGCGCTTCCAATCGATGATGCGGTAGTTGCGGCGAGCACCGCCCCCCCGGAAGCGAACGGTGGTGCGCCCCTGGTTGTTGCGGCCACCCTGCTTGCGCAGCGATTCGACGAGGGAGCGCTCGGGAGTGCTCTTCGTGATTTCGGAGAACGTGTAGCCGCTGGCGTCGCGGCGGCCAGGAGAAGTTGGCTTGAACTGCTTGATGGGCATGGCCTAGATCCCCTCGAAGAGTTCGATCTTGTCGCCCGGAACGAGGGTGACGACCGCTTTTTTCCAGTCGGGCCGCGGGGTCACTTTGCGCCCGAAGCGCTTCAGCTTGCCCTTCATCTTCATGGTGTTGACGGCGGCTACGTGGACGTTGAAGGCCAGTTCCACCGCTTCCTTGATCTGGTTCTTGTTCGCCCGGATGTCGACTTCGAAGACGTACTTATCGAGACCGGTAAGCACGGTTGTCTTCTCGGTGACGATCGGGCGGAGAAGAACGCCGTAGGGGTGCAGTTCCTTTGGCATTACACCGCCTCCGCGCGGCGCCCGCGCGCCGGTTTGAGGTTCGCGCCGCCCCAGAGGGCTTCGCACTTGCGAACGGCGTCTTCGGACATGACGAGCTTGTGCGCATTCATGAGGTCGACGACGTTGAGGTTCTGGGCGGGGAGGGCCTGAACCTGTTCGATATTGCGCGCGGCGCGCGTGAGGCCGGGGATGAACTCGCCGCTCACGACGAGTGCCCGGCGGTCGATTCCCAGGGCCTGGAGCGCAGTGGCAACGGGCTTCGTCTTTCCATCGGCGGGGAGACCCTCGACGACGAGGAGCGAGCCGCGCTGGGCATGGTTGCTCAGGGCCGAGCGGAGAGCGAGCCGCCGCATCTGCCGGGGAAGGTCCTTGGCGAAGCTGTGGGGATGGGGGCCATGAGCGATCCCACCGCCGACGTGATGGGAGGCACGAATGGCGCCCTGCCGGGAGCGGCCGAGACCCTTCTGCTTGCGGATCTTGACGGTGGAGCCGCGCACATCGCCACGCCCGAGGGTTGAGGCGCCACCAGCCCGCCGGTTCGCCATCTGGGCAACGTACGCCTGGTGGAGGACGGAGCCGTTCGGCTCGATCCCGAAGACTTCATCGGCGACGTCGATCTGGCGAAGCTCCTTGCCAGCCGCATCGAAAACGCTCAGCTTCATTTCGATACCTTCCTGGCGGCGCGGATACGCACGAGGCCACCTGTGGGGCCCGGGACGGAGCCGCCGACGAAGATGACGTTGCGCTCATCGTTCCGTGCGATGACCTCGAGGTTGCGAATGGTGGTGCGCTCTGCGCCCATGTGCCCCGCCATCCGGGTGCCCTTGAAGACACGGCCGGGGGTGGTGCCGGCGCCAATAGAGCCAGGGGCGCGATGGCGGTCGCTCTGGCCGTGAGTACGGGGACCGCCCCTGAAGTTGTGGCGGCGGACGCCACCCTGGTAGCCACGCCCCTTGGAGGTGGCGGTAACATCCACGCGCTGGCCGGGGCTGAAGAGTTCGGCGCCAAGGCGTTCGCCAAGGGTGTAGCTGTCGCCCGACTCGGCCGGGAACTCGGCAAGGTGGCGGAGCTTGAGGTTGCCGGCAGCGCGCAGGTGCCCGG
>WBZR01000593.1_pt1 | contig 55247 bp, 44 predicted proteins | sample 5204231 | NCBI WGS metagenome assembly WBZR01 (sample SAMN12412403, study PRJNA552823) | activated sludge metagenome | isolation source: activated sludge from anammox sidestream of wastewater treatment plant... | place: USA: Virginia | collected 2017-08 | reverse complement strand
ATACCGACGGCATTGATTTCCGCCCCCTCCCCGGCCATCTGCTCACGCTCCGCGGGCGCGTCACCGGATGCCCGCCCGGGGAAGGCAGCATCCGCGTCACCCTCAGTTCCGGCACGGGCGAAGCCACCACCAGCGCGCCATGCCTCTCCGGCGACTACAGCTTCGACAAACTCGCTCCCGGCAAGTATGAACTCCTCGCCGTCCCCACCACCATGCCCACCGTGGCCGCCTGGAGGGAGGTCGCGCTCGATCGCGACACCGATGTGCACCTCGGCATGTCGCCGCTGGTCGAGGTGTCCCAGTCCTTCACCCGTTCCGGAGGCGGCAAAGCCCCCTCGGGCAGCGTCTTTGTTCAGGTCCGGCGTCACGACCCGGCCGGCGAAGGCCCGCTCCTCCCGCTCACCCGCTTCCTCTTGCCGGGACGCTGGGACGTTATTGTCAAACCCGCCGCATCGCTCGCCTTCACCGGCTTCCGCGTATACTCCCCGCGATATGCAAGCTTCAGCCTCAGCGACGAAGCCTTCACCGTCGAACTCGGCCAATCCGCCATCGCCACCTTTACCATGGAACTGACCGGCAAGCCTGCCACAATCGCCGGCACAGTGACGCGCACCGGACAACCCGTACCCGTCGCGCCCGTTTACCTATGGCCGATGAACGAACACCTCCGCCGCTGCCTCCACGGCTTGCAGTCGCTCCTCACAGACACCGAGGGAAAATTCCAATTCCTCGGCCTTCCGCCGGGTGACTATCTGATCCTCAGTTCTTTCGATGTCGACGAAATCAACCAGACCACGCTCGAAGACGCACACGCGAAATCCGTCACTCTATCCGAGGGAGCCACGGAAACCCTCGCCCTTGATCTCTACACCGCCCCCTAACAGATATGCGCCCCGATCGCCTCCGTGTACACCGCGTATAACGACTGGCTCCCGCACATGAACAGCCGGTTCCGTTTCCTCCCGCCGAAACACACGTTCGCGCAGATCTCCGGCAGCAGGATCTGCCCGATGCGCGTCCCGTCCGGCGCGAAGACATGCACCCCGTCATAGCCTTCGCCAACCCACCCCGCGCTCGACCAGACGTTGCCATCCGTGTCACAGCGGATGCCGTCGCTTAGCCCCGCGCCCTTGCCCGGCCAGTCCATGTTCGCGAACGTTTTCCCATTCCTCACCTTGCCGTCCGCAACGTCGTACACTTTGATGATTCGCGCAGCCTGCGGAAAGTGCGTCGCCCCCGTGTCCGCGATATACACCTTCTTGTAGTCGGGGGAGAAACACAACCCGTTCGGCTTGTATAACTCGTCCGTCAGTTTCTCGATTTTGCCGTCCTTGTCGATGCGATAGACGGCCTCCTTCAACTCCAGGTCCCCCTTGTTGCCCTCGTAAGCCATCAGCGAGCCGTAGCCCGGATCAGTGAACCACACGCTTCCGTCCGGATGCACCACCCCGTCATTGGGCGCATTCAGCCGCTTCCCGTTGAACTTATCGGCGAGCACCGTCACCTTCCCGGTGTGCTCGTAGCGCGTCACCCGCCGCGTCGCATGCTCGAACGATATCTGCCGCCCCTCCCAATCGAACGTGTTCCCGTTGCTTTGCCCCACCGGGCTGCGGAACGTGCTCACGTGCCCGTCCTCCTCGAGCCAGCGCATCTGGCGGTCATTCGGTATGTCGCTGAACACCAGGTAGCGCCCTTCCCCGTTCCAGGCCGGCCCCTCGGCCCACAACAGCCCCGTGTAGAGCCGCTGGATCGGCGTATTCCCGATCTTATACCTGGCAAAGCGCGGATCGAGCACAATGATGTCCGGGTCCGGATACCGTATCGGGTTCTTCCCGGACCAGTCCCGCTTTGTCTGTGCCGCGGCCGCGGCGGCCGTTCCGGCGGCTGCAAGAAAACTCCTTCGGTTCATGCCCATGATGTCTTGTCATAATATCGCGAGTGAAGACCTGGAAAATCACGCTCGAATATGACGGCACGAAATATAGCGGCTGGCAGGAACAGAAGAACGCCCGCACCGTCATGGGACAACTCCGCAAGGCTGCCGAAGAGTTCCTCGGCATGGACGTCGATCTTCAGGGAGCAGGCCGCACCGATGCGGGCGTCCACGCTCTCGGGCAGGTGGTCCACCTCCGTGCCAATACCCGTGATCGCATTCTACCCGCGCGATTTCTCCGCGAGTTGAACGACCGTCTTCCCGCCGATATCGCCGTGCTCGAAGTCGAAGAGAAGCCCAATCGATTTCACGCCCGCCACGACGCCCTCACCCGCAGCTACGTCTACCAGATCTCCACGCGCAAGAATGCCTTCTCCAAACGCCATGTCTGGTGGATCAAGGAAACTCTCGATGTCGATCTCATGCGCCAGGCCGCCTCGCGCCTCGCCGGACGCCATGATTTCCTCTGCTTCCGCGCGCAGGATCCTTCGAAGCCTGATGAGTCCACCATCGTCGTCGTCGATTCCGCCGAATTCGAACAGCACGGCGATCTGCTCATCTTCCGCATCGAAGCCTCCCACTTCCTCTGGCGCATGGTCCGCCGTATTGCCGGCGTCCTCGTGAAACTCGGCAAAGGCGACATCCGCATGGAAGATTTCGAAAGCCTCCTTGCGGCCCGTTGCGACCCCCGCCTCAAAGTCTCCGAATGGACCGCCCCCTCCGCGGGCCTCTTCCTCGAGCGCGTCCGCTACCGCGGCGAATCCTCTTGACGGTAACATGGCATTCTATGACCCGCCGTACCGCCGTCTCCGTTCTCTCGCTCTCGAGCGCTCCCCTTGCCGCCGCAACGCCGCCACCCCTCTGCTTCGAATCCGCGAAGTCCCTCGCCGGCTTGCTGCGCAGAAAGAAGCTATCGGCTCGTGAACTCCTGGACGCGCACCTCAAACAAATCGAGCGGGTGAATCCGAAAGTGAATGCTATTGTCACGCTCGTCGCCGATCAGGCTCAGGCGAAAGCCAAACAGTGCGATGAAGCGGCCGCGCGCGGGCAATTCCTCGGCCCCCTCCACGGCCTGCCCATCGCGCACAAGGATCTCGAGGATACCAAGGGCATCCGAACCACCTACGGCTCACCCATCTTCAAAGATCACGTACCCGAAGCCGACACCCTCATGATTCATCGCATTCGCGAAGCTGGAGCCGTCTCGCTGGGCAAAACCAACACGCCGGAATTCGGCGCCGGATCGCAAACCTTCAACACCGTGTTCGGCGCCACCCGCAATCCGCATGACCTGACAAAAACATGCGGCGGCTCGAGCGGCGGCGCTGCCGTCGCGCTCGCCTGCGGCATGATCCCCATCGCCGATGGCAGCGACATGGGCGGATCCCTCCGTAATCCCGCCGCGTTTTGCAGCGTCGCCGGATTCCGCACATCGCCGGGACGCGTGCCCAAAGTGCCCTCTATCGCCGCCTGGAGCACGCTCAGCGTCGTCGGCCCCATGGCCCGCAACGCCGCCGATTGCGCCCTTCTGCTGAGCGCCATGGCCGGCCCCGATGAACGCTCCCCGCTCTCCATTCACGAAGACGGCGCCCGCTTCGCCAAGCCCCTCGGGCGCGACTTCAAAGGCGTTCGTGTCGCCTGGTTCAAGGACCTTGGGGGAATTCCTTTCGATCGCAGGATCGTCGAAGTGGTGAATGCGCAGCGCAAGGTGTTCGAATCCCTCGGCTGCATCGTCGAGCAGGCCGAACCCGGCTTCGAAGGAGCCGACGAAGCTTTCCGCGTCTTCCGCGCTCTCGCGTTTCATCAGCAGCATGCGGCCAAAGCGGCGCAGCACCGTTCGCAAATCAAGGCGACAGTCCTCGAGGAAGTGGACATCGGAGCGCGCCTGACCGGCGCCGAAGTCACTAAAGCCGATACGCTGCGTTCCGCCTACTACCACCGCGCCGCCGAGTTTTTCCGTAAGCACGAATTCTTCATCCTGCCGGTGACGCAGGCGCCCCCGTTCGACGTGAACCAGCCCTACGTGACGGAGATCGAAGGCCGCAGGCTGGGCAACTACATCGATTGGATGCGCTCCTGCTACTACATCTCCGCGCTCAACAATCCGGCCATATCCGTTCCCGCCGGATTCACGCAGGAAGGACTGCCGGTGGGCCTCCAGATTGTTGGCCGGCACCAGGACGATTGGGGAGTGCTCCAGATCGCGCACGCCTTCGAGCAGGCAGTTCGCGTTCAGCGGATTCCCGCCGTGGCGCTGTAAGAGCGCCGCGGCCTTTAGCGCAGCCGGATCCCCAGATCCCGGAGCGCCCGATCCGGTACCGTCGAGGGCGCCTCGCACATCAAGTCCGTCCCTCTGGCGGTCTTGGGGAACGGAATGACGTCACGGATCGACTTTTCGCCGGCAAGGATCATCACCAGGCGGTCCAAGCCGAGGGCGATGCCGCCGTGCGGTGGAGCGCCGTACTCGAGGGCGTCGAGCAGGAAGCCGAACTTCATGCGGGCTTCTTCGTCGGAGAGGCCGAGCGAGGAAAAAACCTTGGCCTGCACATCGCGGCGGTGAATACGGATGGAGCCTGAGCCGAGTTCGACGCCGTTCAGCACGATGTCATAGGACTTGGCGCGGCAGCGTGCGGGGTCTTCGGTCAGCTTGTCGAGGTCCTCATCCAACACCGAAGTGAAGGGATGGTGCGCCGCCATCCAGCGCCCCTCTTCCTCGTCCCACTCGAACATGGGGAAGTTATCCACCCACAGGAGTTTGAAAACCTTCGGATCGAGGAGTTTGTGCTTGTCGGCGTACTTCTGCGCGCAATAGAGCCGGAGTTGGCCGCACGCCAGAAGCACGGTCTCTTCGGGGCGCTGTCCTTTCTTTTCGCCGGCCCAACCGGCAACAATCAGCAGGTCGTTCTCGCCTGCTCCGCAGCGTTCGCGTACCTTCTCCATCTGAGCGGGGAAATCGCGCTCGAGGCGCTTGGCATCGTCAAAGACGCGCAGCCCGCGCTCCTGGCCGAAGGCTTTGATCTCGTCGCGTTCCCTGCGGGTCGGCGCGCCCGTATTCGGAATATGGATGGCCACCAGCGGCAACCCTTCGGTGGCGAGTCCCTGGCCCTCGAAAAGATCTTCGACACAGTGAAAGGGGGGAATGCGCATGTCGGGCTTGTCGATGCCGTAGGAGCGCATCGCCTGCCCGTAAGTCATGCGCGGAACGGCGCCTTCCACCTGGAAGCCGGCCACTTCGAAGACCCGCTTCACCATTCCTTCCACGACGTCGAAGATGGTGTCCTTCTGGGGAAACGACATCTCGAGGTCGATCTGGGTGAACTCGGGCTGGCGGTCGGCGCGCAGGTCTTCATCGCGGAAGCAGCGCACGATCTGGAAATACTTTTCATAGCCGCTGACCATCAGCAGTTGTTTGAAGATCTGAGGCGATTGCGGCAGCGCATAAAAACTGCCCGGAGAGAGCCGGCTGGGGACGAGGAAGTCGCGGGCGCCTTCGGGCGTCGATTTCGTCATGAACGGCGTTTCGATTTCCAGGAATCCTTGGGAATAGAGAAATTCGCGGACGGCGAAGGAGACCTTGGAACGCAGAATGATGTTCTTCTGCATCTGGGGCCGGCGCAGATCAACATAGCGATACTTGAGGCGGACGTCCTCGGCAATCTCGGCGAACTCATCCATGGGGAACGGCGGCACGCGCGATTCGTTGAGGATCCACACCTTTTCCGCCACGATTTCCACTTCTCCCGTGGAGATGTTCGGATTGATGGTCTCCGGCGAACGCTTCTCGACGGTTCCTTCGATCGCCACGACGTATTCCGAGCGCAGCATCTCCGCCCTGGCGTGGACTTGGGGGCCGACATCCTCGTGGAAGACCACCTGGGTGACGCCTTCGCGATCGCGAAGATGGATGAAGATGACTCCGCCCAGATCGCGGCGCCGGTGGACCCAGCCCATGACGAGGGCGCGGTTGCCGGCGTCGCTCGAGCGCAATGCGCCGCAATCGTGGGTGCGCTTCAAATCGCCAAGAAAATCCAGAGCTACTGCTTGCCGTTGATCAGTGGTTTCTGCCATACAAAACTTCCGTGAGTCTTTCGCGGCTCACACTCTCCTGTTCGCCGGTGGCCATGTTTTTCAAAGCATAGGCCCCGGATTGAATCTCGTTATCGCCGACAATCAGCGCATACCGCGCGCCGGTCTTGTTGGCCAGTTCGAGGACGCGTTTCAGCTTGCCCTCAAAAGCGATCTCGACGCACACGCCGTTGCGGCGCAGGTCCCGAGCGAGGACGGTGGCATGGCGCAGCGCATTGTCGCCCATCGGGGCGATGAACAGATCGATCGTGTCCTTGTGGCGGTCGGGGTGCGCCTCCTCGACGCTCATCACGAGGCGGTCTTCTCCGATGGAGAAGCCGATTCCGGGCGCGGGCACTTTCGAGCCGAGGGATTCGGCGAGGCCATCATAACGGCCGCCGCCGAGAACGGAATTCTGCGCGCCGAGCGCCCCGTGCACCACTTCGAAGGTGGTTCGCATGTAGTAGTCGAGTCCGCGGACCAGCCGCGGCTTGACTTCATACGGGATGGCACGATCATCGAGGTAGGTCCGCACCGCGGCGAAGTGGGTTTTGCACGGTTCGCAGAGAAAATCCAAAATCGAAGGCAGGGCGTCGATGACCGGCTGGTCCTCGGGGACCTTGCAATCGAGGACGCGCAGCGGATTAGTCTGCACCCTGCGCTGGCAATCGTGGCACAGATGGAAGGCCACACCGGCGAGGCGCTCGCGGAGTTCCGCCACATAGCGCGCGCGGCATTCCTTACAGCCGACGGAGTTCAGCAAGAGCTCGAAGCCCTCGAGGCCGCACCGGGTGAGGATCTCGATGACCATCTCGATCACTTCGGCGTCGACGGCGGGCGATTCCGAGCCGATGACCTCTGCCCCGATTTGCGAAAACTGGCGGTAGCGGCCTTTCTGCGGCCGCTCGCGGCGGAACATCGGCCCCATGTAGTAAAGCTTCTGGAGCCCGGGAACCTGATCGAGGCGATGTTCGATGAAAGCGCGGATCACGCTGGCCGTGTTCTCCGGACGGAGCGTAAGCGAACTGCCGTCGCGGTCCTCGAAGGTGTACATCTCTTTGCTGACGATGTCCGTTTCTTCCCCCACTCCGCGGGCGAAGAGCGACGTTTCTTCAAAAATAGGGGTGCGAATCTCGCTGTAGTGGTAGGACTGCATGACGCGGCGCGCCACGTCCTCGACGTGATTCCACACTCTGCTTGCGGGCGGCAGGATGTCCCGTGTTCCTTTGACGGCTCTGATCAAGATGGCTCTTCCCTGTACTGCGCGCGCAGTTCGATGTAACGTTCGGCGTTGGCGCGAAAGCGTTCGCGCTCCCCGGCGGTAATTTCGCGGCGCACCTTCGCGGGCACGCCGATGGCGAGGCTTCCGGGGGGAATCTCCATGCCTTCGGGAACCAGGGCGCCGGCTCCGATCACGGATCCCTTGCCGATTTTCGCTCCATTCAACACAATCGCTCCGATTCCGATGAGGCATTCGTCTTCCACGGTGCAGCCGTGCAGAACCACGGAATGGCCCACTGTCACGTGGTCGCCGATGTGGAGAGGGAACCCGCCGCTATCGACGTGCAGCACGCTGTTGTCCTGAATATTGGTTCCCTGGCCGATGCGGATGATGTTGACGTCGCCGCGCACGGTGGCGTTCGGCCAGACGGAGGAGCGTTCGCCGAGAACGACGTCGCCGATGACCTGGGCGCTGGGATCGATGTAACAGGTGGGCGCCGCTTTTGGGACAGCGCCCCGGAAGGAGCGAATCATGAATGCCGAATAGTCTTCTATGCTAGCATAGGCAGCCACTGCGACTTATGGAGACGATCTACATTCCACCCCACCATAAAGTGGAGGATATCGCGTTGCTGCACGAGTTCATCGAGGAGTTTTCCTTCGGGATTCTGGTGACGGGGGCGGACGGATTGCGCGCCACCCATCTTCCCGTCCTGCTCGAGCGGGGACGCGGGGCGTACGGAACCATCCTGGCGCACCTTGCAAGGAACAATCCCCACGCCAAGGTGCTTGACGGGACCAATGAGGGTCTGTTCATTTTCCAGGGCCCGCATCGCTACATCTCGCCGTCGTGGTATGAGACCAGGCTTGCCGTCCCGACGTGGAACTTCGCGACTGTCCATGCTTCGGGCCGCCCGCGGCTTATCGAGGACGCGGCGGTGTTTCGGGATTTTCTGGAACGGCTGGTGGCCGTCAATGACGCGCGGTGGAGCATGGAGGCGCTGCCCGAATCCTACAAATCGGCGATGCAATCGGGGGCGGTGATGTTCGAGATGCCGATTGACCGGCTGGAGGGCAAGTTCAAGCTCGGCGCGGAGCGTTCGGCAGCGGATCGGGAGGGCATATTGGAGGGGCTGAGCCAATCCTTACCGGAGCGGACGCTGCACCAGGTGACCGAAGATTGGTACCGGCGCGATCCGAAACGGTGAAGCGCAGCAGCCACTGCGGCTTCATGCGCCCGCGGCTCCATCGCTTGCGGGGACGCAGATCTCGATGCGCAAGCCGGGCTGGGTGTTGGCGGCGTGGATAGTGCCGTGGTGGAGGCGAATGGAGCGCTCGGCAATGGCGAGGCCGAGGCCGGATCCCCCGGTGCCGCGGCCGCGGTCGGACTGCACGCGGAAGAAGGGGCGGAAAATATCCTTGAGCATCTCTTCGGGAACGCCGGGGCCGCGGTCCTGAATGGTGACCAGGGCGGAGCGGTCCTTACGGTGTACGCCAACCTCGATGGTTTCGCGTTCGGGCGAGTAGCGGATGGCGTTGCGGAGCACGTTTTCAAAGGCGCGGCGGAGCAGCTTTTCGTCGGCCATGACGGTGCACGGCCCGGCGATTTCCTCCCTGATGTCACAGTGCTTGGCTTCGGCCTCGATGCGGCATTCGGCGAGTACGGCGGCAAGCAGCCGGTTCAGTTCGACAGGCTCGATCCTGCGTTCGGCGGGATCGCCTTCGGCCTGGTTCATCTGGATGAGTTCGCTGACGAGACTCGAGAGGAGTTCGGTTTCGCGCTTGATGCGGTCGATGGCTGCCTGGCGGTTTCCGCTGGTGCGGGCCAGTTCAACGGCGAATTGGAGGCGGGCGAGGGGGGAGCGCAATTCGTGGGAGACATCCTGGAAGAGGCGGCGCTCGGTGGTGAGCAGGGTTTCGATGCGGTCAGCCATTTCGTCGAAGGCGTGGGCAAGGTCGCCGAACTCATCCTTTCGGTTCAACCGCACGCGGGCGGCGAGGTCGCCGGAGCCAAAGCGGAGGACGGCTTCGCGCAACTTGCGGAGGGGCTTCACCAGGGTCAGGGCGAAGGCGTAGCAGAGCACGATGACGATGAGGAGGATGGCGCCGTAGTAGTAATAGGCGTTATTGGGCGGGCCGAAGGCGGATTCCGGGACGTGGACGATGAGGTTGTACTTGCCGTCGGCGGAAGTCTGGCGAATGAGAACATGGCCGCGCGGCTGGAAGGGACGGCGGGGTCCGGGAGTTCGCGAAGCCTGGAGCATGGCCTGACGGTTCTCACCGGTGACGAGATCGACACCCGAGCTATTGAGCAGGTAGTGGGCGCCGAGGATGTAGTGATCCATGCGCGCCAGTTCCCTGGCGAGAGCCTGCCTGCCGCCGGTTTCGTAGGCGGCGCGGGCATCGTCGAGCTGCATGGCATGGATACGCCCCAGGAAGCGGTCCACGGGGGCGTTGCGGCGCGAAAGCGCCATGGTGGTGATAAGGAATGCTCCGAAAGAGAACAGGAGCATGGCCCCGAACCACAGGAGGATCTTGGCGAAGATGGATCTCATGGCTCCGCCTCGGCGTTCTCCTCGAGGCAAAACTGGTAGCCGCTGCCGCGGATGGTGCGGAGCCAGTTCCTGGGGATGTCGAGTTTCTTGCGCAGGTGGCTGACGTGGACGTCGATGGCGCGGTCAAAGGGAGTCGAGTCGCGCTGGTAGAGCCGGTTGGCAAGTTCGTCACGGGTCACCACCCTGCCGGCGGAGCGCAGCAGCAAGTCGAGGACGTCGAATTCCGCGGCCGTGACATCGATGAGATGCCCGTCGCGGGTAACGGTGCGCGCGCGAGGATCCATGCGGACGCCCATGACCTCGATGGGCTCCTGGGAGGCCGAGGGAGGCTGGCTGCGGCGGAGGATGGCGCGCACGCGGGCGAGCAGTTCGTAGGGGTCGAAGGGCTTGGCGAGGTAATCGTCGGCGCCCTCGTTCAGGCCCTCAATGCGGCTTTGCTGCTCGGCGCGGGCGGTGAGCATCAGGACAGGGACATTACTCTTCTGGCGAAGGCCTTTGAGCACTCCGAAGCCGTCGAGCCGGGGCATCATGACATCGAGAATGACCATGGCGTACTTGCCGGAAAGCGCCTTGGCGAGGCCCTGTTCGCCATCGTGCGCCACGTCGAGAGCGATGTTCATTTCGGCGAAGAACTCGCGCATCAGGGAGCAGAGTTCCGTATCGTCATCAATGAGAAGCAGCGTTTCCGAGGGCGTGTTCATTCCCCGTTCCTGTTCACGAATGCCGCTCCCAATCGCACTGGGGATCTTCCGACAGGCGGGATTGGAGCGTGAGATAGGTACGAAACAGAAGAGACTTGACGGCCGGGACGGTGCAACCCATGTGCCGGGCAATGCCGGCATAATCGAGGCCTTCGAACTTGTGCAGCCGCAAGGCTTCCTGTTGACGGGCCGGAAGGGCGGCCACGGCGGCGCGGATGCGTTGAATCTGTTCCTGGCGCAGGAGCATATGCTCCGGCGTGGCGGCGGGGTCCTTCAAGGCGCGCCGCAGGCCGGCAGCCGGCTGTGCGTCGTAGCTGAAGGTGGACTTGCTCCGCCCCTGGGAGCGCAGCCAGTTGAGCGAGCGGTTGAAGGCGATGCGGTAGAGCCATGTGGTGAACGATGCCGAAGGCTGATACCGCCCGCGGGCCATGTACACGCGCAGGAAGACCTCCTGCGACAGTTCCTCTGCCACAGCCGCGTCATTCGTCATGCGGCTGATGAGACGGACCACCTGGGGCTTGTGCCTTCTGTGGAGAATATCAAAAGAGCCGGAATTCCCGTTTTTCAACGAAAGCATCAGTTGCCAGTCTTCGAGCGCTTCTTCGGCGAACATAAGGACACGTCGGGGATCTCTACTAACAGACTAGTCCGGGGAGGATGGAAAGCGAAGGATGGAATTTCAAAGATTTGTTAAGGCGCTGAAAAGGGAGAGTTGCGGATCGGCGCCATCCTCGGGCTGATAGGCGGAGGCGCGTTTTTCCAGCCGGAACTGCTTTCGGATGGCCCCGGCGCGGTCCTCGACCAGTTTCGGATACTCACCCTTGAGGAACGCGGACCGGGAGTAGCCGCGCTTGTAGGACGCGGCCAGATGCGGAAATTCCTGTTCGAGGAAGGGGAGGAACACGCGGGCGGCGCAGGGCTTCAGAAAAAGTGTTCCGGCTCCGAAATACTTCGCGCCGGATTGTGAAGCGGCCCTGGCCACCTCATACAGGCTCTCATAGCTGTCGTTGATCCACGGCAGGATGGGGCACGCAAAGACTCCGGCCGGCACGCCGCGGCCTGACAGGGCGGCAAGGGCGCGGATGCGCAGATCGGGACGCGGAGCGCGGGGTTCGATCAATCTTGCCAGGCGCGCGTCCATGGTGGTGACGGTGAGGTTCACGTGCAGCACGTTGGAGCGGGCGATGCTCGCGAGCAGATCGGCGTCACGGCTGACAAGGTCAGACTTCGTCGTGATCGAGAAGCGGCGCCCGCGCTCGGAGGAGAGGACTTCGAGAATGGAGCGGGTGAGACGGTAGCGGCGCTCGGCAGGCTGGTAGGGGTCCGTGGCGGTTCCGATGGCGATATGGTCGCGCAGGGGGATGGCGGCCAGTTCATGGCGGAACGAAGAGGGCGAAAATTGTTTGACGAAGATGCGGGTTTCGAAATCCAGGGGCTCGCGGAGTTCCATGAATTCATGGGTATAGCGGGCATAGCAGTACTTACAGCCGAATTCGCAGCCGCGGTAGGGGTTGATGGTCCAATCGAAATACATGCGGGAACCGGAGACGCGGTTGAGGAGGGAACGGGTGGGGAGGAGGGAGTAGGAGGCGGAGGATTTGGAGAGGAGGGAGTGGGAGAGGGAGGCGAGCCTGGCGATGCCGGCGAGTGGCATGGTTTATTTTCGCCTTTATTTCGCTTTTCGTCAAGGTTGACGATTCCCGGTACACTGGGAGGGTGGCAATTGTGGGGTCGATTCACCGGCACCTGCCGGACGTGCTGCTGGTTGCGATCACTTTGCTGATGCATCTGGGGTTCTACCTGGCGGCGCGCACAGAGCAGCGATTTTCCGGTTCGCGGCGCAACCGCCTGCTGCTTTGCGGGGCGCTGGCAGTATCCGGAGCCTACGTATCGCTGAGCATGTTCTTCAGCCTGAACCGGTTTGCGAGCCTGCTTCCGGCGCGGGAGTGGCTGTACTGGCTGAGAGGGATGGGATATCTCTGGGCGCTGGCTAGCTTCGCGGCATTCGCCGTCCTGATGCTGTTGAAGCGAGTCCCGGGGCGATTCTCGCCCGAGCGCAGGCGCTTTCTGAATGTAGCGCAAGGCGCGGCGCTCGCCTCACCGGCGGTGATTATCGGGTACGGGGTGCTGGGCGAGCGCAAGCAGTTCGAGGTGAAGGAAGTCGATATCGCGATTCCCGGACTCGCGAAGGATCTGCATGGAGTTCGGATCCTCCAGTTGAGCGACATCCACATGAGTCCTTTTCTGACGGAGAAGGACCTGGCGCGGGTAATCGGGATGGCGAATGAGACGAAGCCGAACCTGTGCGTGGTTACGGGCGACCTGATCACAGGCAAACATGATCCGCTCGATCTGTGTATGCGCCAGGTGGCGAAAGTGAAATCGGACGCGGGGATTGTGTGCTGTAACGGGAACCATGAAATCTTCGCTCGAGCCGAGGCGCACACAAAGGAGTACGGCGCAAGGCTTGGGATGAACTTTCTGCGGCATGAGAAGACGACGCTGCGCTTTGGGAACGCGAAAATGAACATCGCAGGCGTTGACTATCAGCGATTCCATGCGCCGTACCTGGTGGGCATGGAAACGCTGGTGGAGCCGGATGCCTTCAACCTGCTGTTGTCGCACAACCCCGATGTGTTTCCCGTGGCCGCGAAGCAGGGCTACCAGTTGACGCTGGCCGGGCACACGCACGGGGGCCAGATCACGGTGGAGATACTGGAGCAGTACGCCAATGTGGCGCGATTCTTCACTCCGTATGTATATGGCCGGTATGAGAAAGGCGGGGCCTCGATCTACGTGACGCGCGGGATTGGCACGGTTGGGGTGCCGGCGAGGATTGGGGCGACGCCGGAGATCACAGTGGTGCGGCTGTGCGCATCCTGATTGTCGGCGATTTACACTCGAACTACCAGGCCCTGGAGGCGGTGGTCAAGGACGCAGCCGGGTCCTATGACCAGGTGGTCTGCCTGGGTGATGTGGTGGGGTACGGGGGCGATCCAAACCGTGTGACCGAGTGGGTGAGAGCAAACTCGCAGGTGACCATTCGCGGGAACCATGACCGGGCATGCACGGGGGATACGGTGATTGAATGGTTCACGGGTCCGGCGCAGTTTGCGGCGGAATGGACGAACGCGGCGCTGACGCCGGAGAACCGGTTGTTTCTGGAGCAACTCCCCGCCGGGCCGCTGGCGGCGAATGGCTTCTATCTGATGCACGGCTCGCCGCGCGATGAGGATGAGTATATTCTGGGCAGGGCCGAGGCGGCCTATCTGTATCCGTATCTTCCCGGGGATATCTGTTTTTTCGGCCATACGCACATTCAGGGGGGCTTCGGGTTGAGGAGGGGCGTGGCGTGGGCGCTGGCCGCGCCCAAGCATGGAGAGAACGAAACGGTTCATCAACTGGAGCCGGACACGATGTACCTTTTGAATCCGGGCTCGGTGGGACAGCCGCGGGACATGGATCCCAGAGCGGCGTACGGGTTGTACGATTCTGAAGCGAAGGTGTTTGTTCTGCGCAGGACGCCCTACGACATCAAGCGGGCACAGAAACGGATTCTGGAGGCTTCGCTGCCGCTTTTCCTGGCGGAGCGCCTCGCCCACGGACGATAGAGCAGCGGCTCTGGTATCCTTTTCGGCAAGGTGCAGGAGGAGTCATGAAAGCGATTTTCCAGGTGAAGACGGGGCCGCAAGGGGGCGAGGAATTCGAGGTGGCCGCGGGAGAGGTCTGCCGCGTGGGCAAGTCGCCGGAATGGTCACAGTTCTCTCTGACCGAGGATGACGCCATCTCGATCGCGCATTTCTCGGTGGAATGCGACGCCGAGCAGTGCACATTGATTGACCTGAACAGCCGCGGCGGAACGTATGTGAACGGGAAGCGGGTGACGCGGGCTGTTCTGAAGCATGGAGACCGGATCGTGATTGGCGGCACGGTACTCTCGGTGCGATTCGAGGGCGCGGCGGATGAGGCGGAGGGAGGCGCCGCCGCGGAGGGGGAGGCCGCGGATCCGGCCGGGAAGCTGCTCGATATGTTGAACGCATCGCCGGAGCCGCTATACGTTCTGCTGGACGGAAGCCGGGACGGAAAGGTAGTGGACCTGATCAGCGCCGGCGAGCAGGAGAATCTGTCGCTGTTCGAAGGCAAAGCGGGAGTGGACCTGAAGTTCTTCGCGCCTTACCTGGTGAGTGTGCCGCCGAAGTCGCGGCTGCTCGAGGAGATCGTGCGCGAGGGTTGGGGCAATAGTTGGGGGTACTTCCTCACCTCGTTCGCGCCGCTGTATGACGTGCGGCAACACTTGCGGCAATTTCTGTTTGTGAAGGATGAAGACGGCAAGGAACTGTACTTCCGCTTTTACGATCCGCGCATCCTGCGGCTGTACCTGCCGACGTGCACGCAGACGGAGACGGCGACGTTCTTCGGTCCCGTGCGGCGGTTTCTGATCGAGAGCGAGGACGCGCAGAGTCTGCTGGTGTTCCAGCAAAGCGAGCGCGGCATCGCCGCGAGCACATTCCAGTTGGCTGGAGCGGCAAAGGCCTGACGCGAAGTCAGACCAGTTCGGCGCCCTCGAGGTCCTCGGGCGGTGTGGGGTCATCGAAGGGATACAGATATTCCCGGATATAAGCCATCAACTCATGAAGCTGCTGGTTGGAATACGGGAACGTGAGGGTGAGAAATTCCCTCGGCTGTATCTCGGGGTGGGCTTTCATGAAGTCGAGGGCGACACGGAATTCATCGGCGCGGCCTTCACGCTGCGCACGCCGGCGGATGTCCCCAATAGCAGGCCCGTAGTCTTCCATGTCCTCGGGGGGCGTGTGATGCCGCGCGAAGTAAGCGACCGTCACGTGGCTCAGATAGTCATGCAGCAGCGCTTTAGAGATCTGCATCCGTGCCTCTCCCACTCTATACCGTCACCGTGGATTTGATTATACCGGCCGGGTAGCCGCTCGTGGCGCCGCCGGTGGGCGGAGTGAACCCGCGGCCGCGTGGGATGTGCTGGTTGACAGTCCAGCGCTGCTTGATGGGATCCCAGCCGGCGGTGGTGATGGACGCCGTGATTCCGGATACCGGAGCAGTCGTGTTCCAGCCTTGCTTTGCCACGGCGCCGGTCTTCGGGTTTGTGATGTCCTTATCCGGGTCCGCGCCAACGCCTGTGAAGCCTTCGTCAATGGGCTTCAGGTCGCCCTTGGAATCCTTGAACTCGATGTTCTTGGGATCGGGATTCACCGGATCCTTGGCGGGATCGACGCCAGGCGCAGCGGCCGGCGGCTTCGAGGGATCGCCGCCGGGCACAATGTCCTTGAGGGCGGCGTTCCGAGTCCGAACCCAGGTTTCGTCGTCTTTGAATCGCGTGGAGGCATCGGTGGGGCTGTAGACACCGTCGGGGGCGATGCCCTCTTCGAGGCGCTTCTTGAGTTCCGGATCGCTGAGTTGCGCGCCGTGGCGATCGATGCTGTGCCCGCCATCGGCTGCCTCGTAGGCGCGGGCGGCCTTGGAGAAAGCATCTTTTGCGGCGTCGTTAGCTTCTTTTTCCGCCTTGTTGGCCTCGTCCAGTTCTTTGCGCGCGTCCTTCAACTCGTCGACATCCTTCTGGGCCTCCTCGAGTTTCTTGGGCATAGCGGCCAGTTTGTCTTTAGCCTCATCGACAGCTTTGGCGATCGCCGCCTTTTCCTCCTTCAGTTTGGCGGCATCTTTTTGCGCCTGTTCGGCGGCGTCTTTGAGCTTGTCGGCAGCTCCCTGAAGAGCCGCGGCGGCGGATCCGGCCTCGGCGGCGCCCTTCAGCGCATTCTGCTGTTGCTGGCTGAGCGCGGGCAGGTTGCCCAGAAGACCGGATTGCTCGGATTCCGCCTGCTTCAATGCGGCTTCGAGCAGGGCGGCCTGCTGTTCGGCCTCCTTGGCCTGTTGCTCCGCCTTCTCGATGGCGCCTTTCGCGAGCGCCTCGCATTCCGGACATCCGGGAACGGTGGGGCTGGTCTTCGCCGCGACCTTAGCCTTGAGCAGGTCGTCTTTCGCCTTGTCGAGGTCGTCCTTGAGTTTTTTCTTGAGCCCCTCCAACTCGTCAGCCTTCTTCTTTGCGGCAGCGGCGGCGGCTTCGGCTTCCTTGGCCTTGTCCTGAAGCTCCTTTTGGAGGTTCTTCTGCTCTTCCAGCTTTTTAGCGGTGTCCTTGAGCTGAGTCGCGGCTTCTTCGGCTTCCTTTGCCTTGGCTGCGGCCTTGTCGTCGAGTTCCTTACCCTTTTGGGCGAGCGCCTCGGCGTCCTTTTTTTCTTTCTCGAGGTCGTTCAGTTTATCCGCCGCGGCTTTTTCAGCGGCCTGCAACTGCTTGCCGGCGTCCTCGACCGCCTTCTTCGATTCGGCGGCGGCTTTCTGCGCCTTGTCCGCGGCTTCGGCTGCTTTGTCCGCGGCGTCTCCGGCTTCGTTGCATTTCTTGGCGGCGGCCTTCACCGCGGGATCGGCCAGGGCAGCTTCGTAAGGGGCATTCTTCGCGTCAAACGCGGCTTGGGCCGGACCTACGGCCGCGGCAGCCTTTTTTTGGGCGGAATCCGCGCTCTTGACGGCGGAGTTGGCCTTGTTGAGTTCAATGCCGGCTTTGCCCTGCGGACTGGCATTGTTCGCCGTGATCTTGTTCTTGGCAGGGTCAGGGGAACTGGGATCGTAGTCCGCATGGTGGACCTTGTAAGCCGCGAGTTTGCCGTTCTGGTCGAGTTGCTTCGCCGCCAGATTCGCGCCGGCGGCGGCAAGGTCCGCTTTCGCCTTGTCGAGCTTCTCGCGTTCCTTCTCGCGATCGTCGAGTTTTTTCGACGCGTCATCGAGCGCGGCTGTGTCGGCGGGAGTGATCGCCTTCGTCTTGGAATCGGCGTCAGAGGAGGCGGACTTCGCCGCCGCGGCTGCCTTGTTCGCTTCGGCGGCCTTTGACTTGGCCTCTTCGAGCGATTTCTTGAGCGCGGGATCCATGACTTATCGCGCCCGTTCCCAGAGACTGTCGTCGCGGCGGCTTTCAATCTCCGCCCATTCCTCGCGAGTGACGCGGTCCATTACCGCGTTCATGCGGTCATTCGGCGCGATCGAAGGGTCGTAAAAAATGCGCTGGATGGCCGCGTGTTGGAAGAAATTGGGGCCGCGTTGAAACATGTAGGTGACGAACAGCATGATGCTGTTTTCAAAGGTTAAGCCGAGGCGCTGGGCTCCCGTTTGGGCCCACAGAACCCGCTTTCGAAGAACATCGGGAGGCAAGCCGCCCACCTGTTCGGAGCACTCTTCCTTAATGAAGGCAACCAGACGGGCTGAGAAGTCCTGCTCGGCAGGCTTCTGAATCGCTTCCAGTTGAGCTTTGCGCAGCACGATCATGACTGTTCCTAGTCGGTGGAGGCGCTCTTCAATGCCTGGCAGGCTTTCCCGCACTGGACCACCGGGGATGCATTTTCCGCGGCCTTCATCAAGGCTGCCGCGGCGGTGGCGGATGTGGGACTGGGCGCCCAGACGGAGCCTCCGCCATCGCCGACATCGCCATACTGCCCGCCGACGCCCACGGTTTCCCCGCTCCCGGTCTGGTCCGTGTGGCTGCTGGGTGAGGCCGTGCCTTCGGGAACTTCCTTCCCCGCCCCGCCCGTGCCGGTTCCCGGAGGGGCGCTCATCAACTGGGCGCGAACGCTGAGCGGCGTTCCGGGGGTGACATTGCTGGGGCAGCCCATTCCGGACTGGCCAATGATGACGGTTGCGCAGCCCATGGCGATCTTGTTGGGGGGGCCGAGCGGCTCGATGATGGTATCGCCCATGCGGCAGGCGGGCATGTTGTTGATAAGGACCGTGGGGCTGCCGTCAATCACCACGCCGGGACCATGGGGGGGCACGGGGCTCGGGGTGGTGCACATGTGAATGTCCACGCCCCCGGCGGCCATGGAGGTGATCGCACTGCTCATGGCGGCGAGGGTGGAAGCCTTCAGTGTTTGCTCGGCGGCGTAGGCCGCGGGCGCGCCGGGAGTGCCGGCAGCGGCCGCCGTTGCGGTCTCAGCGGCTTGGACCGCAATATCGGCCGCCTGCTTAGCCGCCTGCAATCCGGCAGCGGCTGCCGCGGGCAGACCGCGCCAGGCAAGCAGATAGCCGATAACCGTATTCATGCTACCTGGCCCGGGTGTCAGCACTGGCGGAAGCGGGTGGACTACGGGATCGGTGATTCTGGCGGCCGGCCCTTGCGGCATGATTCCTCCTATAGGGACTCGCGTATTTTCGGCGCAAATTGCATCACCGGACGACTCCCATGAAAAATTATCTACCTCCCCATCCATACTTCCGTGTGGGGGAACACCTGGCCATAGCCAAGGATACTTGAAAACCTGACGAGGGGAGCAGTCAGCCGACAGCGCTCAGCTTTCAGCCGGACCTCCGGCTGCGCCGGATTGAACAACCTGTGACTTTTTGCAGCTCAGCCACAGGCCAGCAAGCCAAACCGGCTTGGTCCACTGGCTGAAAACTATGGGCTGAATGAAAGCTCCTCCTAGTTCACCGGTTCGGGAATTGCCGCCCCATCGGCCCGGGAATCGGAAGCGCCATAGTTGACATGGGTCCTGGAATGGAAGAGCACTGCGTTGCCGCGCCCCATGCGCTGGGATTGCTCGCGCCGCACGTCGAGGACATGCCCGCGCGCCGACAGCCCCTGAAGCGCCTGAATACCCACGCGCGACTCGATGGCGACATCGCAGCCGTTGGAACTGCGCTTGGTGAAGCGTGGGGCTTCGAGCGCCGCCTGGAGGTTCATGCCGTAATCCACCAGGTTCGACACGAACTGCGCGTGCGCCAGGGGTTGATTGGCGCCGCCCATGATGCCGAAGCCGATGTGCAGGTCGCCCTTATCGAGGAAGCCGGGGATGATGGTGTGAAACGGGCGCTTGCGGGGGGCGACGACGCTCGGATGTTTCGGGTCCAGCGTGAACCCGCCGGCGCGATTCTGGAGCGGGAATCCCATGCCTTCCACCACCACGCCGGACCCCCACAAAGAGAACACGCTCTGAATCCAACTGGCGACGTTTCCCTCTTTGTCGACCACAGCAAGATAGGTGGTATCGCTGCCGGCGGGCATTCCCGGGGCCGCCGAGCAATTGGCTGTAGGCTGAATCAGCTTCGCGCGCGCCGCCGCGTACGGCTTGCTGATGAGTTGCGTCACGGGCTGACTGGCAAAGCGCGGATCGCCCACGTAGGCTTCGACGTCGGCATAGGCGAGTTTCATCGCCTCGATCTTGATGTGCAGATCGTCGGCGCTGAAGGGTGAGTGAAAGGTGAAGCGCTCCATGATGTTCAGCATCACCAGGGCGGCCAGCCCCTGTCCGTTGGGCGGCAATTCGAGCACACGCCACCCGCGATAGTCCGTCGAGAGGGGAGTCACCCACTCGGAGGAGAATTCCGCCAGATCACCGGCCTCCATCGAGCCACCGAGTTTGTGCGAGGTCGCAAGAATGGCCTTGGCTATCTCCCCTTGATAGAAAGCCTTCGGCCCTTCGGCGGCGATGAGACGGAGCGCTTTGGCGAGGTCCGGATTGCGGAAGATGTCCCCAACGGCAGGCGGGCGTCCTTGCGGTTCGAACACGCGCTTGCCTTCCTCGCTCGACAGGATGCGCGGGGAGGCCCAATGGACGGCATCCATTTCCTGGATGGGAAACCCGTGTTCGGCATAGACGATGGCCGCATCGAAAAGCTGCTTCCAGGGAAGCTTTCCGAAGCGCTGATGCATCTTATACCAGCCATCGACGCAACCCGGCGCCGTGACGCTTTCAATGCCTGCCTGCGGCATCGCTTTCAGTTTCCTGTCGAGATACCGCTGGCGGGTCATGCCCCGCGGCGACCATCCACTGCCGTTCAACCCGTAGAACTGCCCCGTCTTCGCCTCGCGGTAGAGGACGAAGATGTCTCCGCCGATGCCATCCATGCCGGGTTCGACGACGCCCAGGACGGCGTTGGCGGCGATGGCTGCATCCACGGCCGTGCCTCCCTTGGCCAGGATCTGCGCTCCCGCCTGCGAGGCCAGCACCTGACTGGTGGCGACGATTCCGGTTTGTGAAATGACCATCGAGCGCGCATGCGTGCGCTCGGCTTGGGCATGGAGATGATGGCAAAGGAGGAGCAGGACCCAAATCCGCATAAAACTTTTCCAGTATATCGCCTATCGATTGACACGCCGCCACCGAGGGGATACGGATTCTGCCATTTCTGCGCACTTGGATACGATCGCGCTCACCCTCCTTGACCCAAGCAGTTATCGGAATTGCGTGATTCCACGCACCTCTTTTGTGGTTCCAGGAGGAAGTTGGTTTACTGGACGCGGTTAGACCGGTAGATGTCGTTTGGGCACGTTCTTGCTGATATCAGTGGATGCCCGGAAACCTAATGGCTTGTGGGCTGCCGCGTTCCGGCCGTTACCCCTTTGTTCGTCCGGTCCGGACCGGGAGCGGCGCCACATCCTCAACTTGCAGAACCGAAAGGAGTGTTGCGTGATGAATGTGCAGCAAAGAGCTTCCGCTCTCAAACGACGGCTGGCTGACGGCGACACGGTATTGGGTTGTTTTCTTTCCTTAGGGTCGCCGCTGGCCAGCGAACTGATGGGGAATGCCGGCTACGATTGGGCGCTGATCGATCTCGAGCACGGCGCGGGAGGGGAAATTGAGGCGTTGCACCAACTGCAGGCGCTCTCGGGCACTCCCGCGGCGGCCATCGTGCGCGTGGAGTCGAATGTCAGACAGAGGGCGCACCGCGTGCTGGACATGGGGGCGCATGGAATCATGTTTCCCCGCATTGACACCGCCGAGGAAGCCCGGGATGCCGCCGCCGCCATGCGATATCCGCCGCTTGGAGTGCGCGGCGTGGCATTCTCCAACCGCGCATGTGAATACGGATCGAACTTCCGTCCCTATCTCGAAGAATCAGCCACGGCGCTACTGACCATTGTGCAGATCGAGACCCGGCTGGCTGTCGAGAACGTCGACGCCATCGCCGGCGAACCGGGAGTGGATGTGCTCTTCATTGGCCCTTCGGATCTGTCGCACTCCTACGGCGTGCTGGGCGAATTCAATCATCCGGATTTCTTACGGGCGATAGACCGCACGATTGCGGCGGCGAAGCGGAACCGGAAATCGCTGGGGATTCTCCTGCCGAAACCGGGCGACTTCGCTCACTACCACGATCTCGGCTTCCGTTTCATTGCGTCGGGTTCGGATGCGGTGCTGCTCAACAATACGGCCCGGGCTTTAACGAAATCGATCCGGGAGATGTGCGTTCATGCCTAGACGACGCGCACATATTTGTTGAACCAGTCCACGGTGCGCTTCCAAGCCAGCTCAGCCGCCGCTCTGTTGTAGCGCTCCGGCGTCGCATCACAATGGAAACCGTGACCGGAGCCCGCGTAGATATAACCTTCATGTGGGACATTGGCTTCTTTCAATGCGAGGTCGTAGGCAGGCCATGTGGAGGCCAGCCGCTTGTCGAGTTCCCCATGGTGGACAAGAATGGCCGCCTTGATCTTTCCCACGTCATCCCTGGCGGGAGGCGCGCCATAAAACGGCGCCGCCGCCTTGATGCGGTCTCCCAGCCGCACGGCCAGCGTGTTCGACATGCCCCCTCCGTAACAGAAACCGGTTGCGCCGATCTGGCCCGTGCAATCCGGACGGGATTTGAGCCACAGCGCGGCGGCCACGAAATCTTCGGTCATCTTGTTGCGGTCAATCTTGGCGAACAACTGGCCGCCATGATAGTCATCGCCGGGGAACCCTCCCGCCGAGGTGAGCGCGTCCGGCGCAAACGCCATGAAGTTCTCGAGAGCGAACCGGCGCGCGACGTCCTCGATATGCGGATTGAGGCCGCGGTTCTCGTGAATGACGATGATCCCGGGGAGTTTGGCGGGCGCCGCCGATCGAGTGTCGGCGCTGACAGGCCGGACGAGATAGCCTCGAATGCTTCCGTTCCCTTCCGGTGAGGGTACCGTTTCGTAGGTTGCCTTGATCCGGTCGTCTGTCCTCGATATCTGCTGTCCCAGCGCATAGTCCGGCATCAGCGCCTGAATGATCGCGGATGCCATCCACCCGCCCGCGGCAAGCCGCTGCACGCCCTCGGTGAAGTCGCGGCGGCTGATCTCGTTGTGAATGAAAAGGTTGTAGAGTTCAATCGCTTCGCGCGGAATTTTCGGTTTCGTAGGCTCCAAGATCGAATGCCCCCCCTTGGCGGAGACTATATCATTCCTGGAAGTGCGCACGGGACAGGCAAGAGGCGGCTTGACGGATCCAGCTTTATCTGTTATTTCTGTATTTACAGAAATGTCCGATACTTCACTCACTCCCGTTGCGCAGAGATTCGTCCTCCACTGGGGCGAAATGGGCGCCCGCTGGGGCATCAACCGCACCGTCGCCCAAATCCACGCCCTGCTCTATCTCTCTCCCCGTCCCCTGCACGCCGAAGAGATCGCCGCCACCCTCTCCGTCGCCCGCTCCAACGTGAGCAGCAGTCTGCGCGAGTTGCAAGGGTGGGGCATCGTTAAGGTGGTTCACGTATTGGGCGACCGCCGCGACCACTTCGAATCGCTCAAGGATGTGTGGGAGATGTTCGAGATCATCGTGGCCGAACGAAAGCGGCGGGAGGTGGACCCCACCGTTGCCATGCTGCGCGACTGCGTAGCCCAAGCCGCGGCGGCAAAAGAGGACCAGTACACAGCGGCGAGAATTGAGGCGATGCTCGCCTTCTTCGACTCGATGTGCGGGTTCTACCAGGACTTCCAGAAGATGCCGAAGGGCGCGCTGGCGGGGCTGGTGAAGTTGCGGGGGAAGGTGAGAAAGCTGCTGGCCGGGAGCAGGAAATGAACTGGCGTCATCCGTTGGGACTGGCGGCGTATCTTGGGTTGGTTCACAATGCTCTGCGTCTACTTGCCTATTGGCGGCTGGGAGATAAGGGCTGGTGGAATTATCTCCAGCCTGTTACTGGATGGCGCGGCGGGCGCCCGGTAACGCTGGACGGATGGGGCGTGGTGGCCGTCGCGGCGCTGGCGTACGCCTCCGCGGCGATCTTCTGGATGTGGCTGCGGGAACGAAGACCCCGGCCGGAGAACGTGGGGGGTATTTGGGGAGCAGCCCTATTCTACAGTCTCTTTCTCGGTGTCCCGCTGACCGTGCTGTCTGTGGTGATGATCACCGTCATGTACTCACTTTATGGAGTAGCTCTCTTTGTGCTGCTACCGTTCGCGCTGGGATTCGTCGTGACGTCGGCGGTGGGCCACAACCGTCCGTTGGGAGGAGGGGATGCCGTGCTCTGTTCCTCAATCGTGGTTCTGGTGGTCGGTTTGGCGCTGCTATTCGTGGCCATTGAAGGAGCGCTCTGCCTCATGATGGCGCTGCCCATCGCCCTGCCGCTGTCTATCTTGGGTGGGCTTGCGGCGCGAGCAATGCAGGGCCACGCCGTGGCCCAAGGTCCGTTGGCGATGCTGCTGCTTTTCGGCATCTCTCCGGCGGGAGTGGATGTGGAGCACGCGATTGCTCCCAAGCCCGGCCTGTTTGCAGTGACTACCAGCATCCAGATAGAGGCCCCAGTGGAGATGGTCTGGCAGACCGTTCTGCAACCAGCGGCGCTGCGCAAACCGGAGAGCCTTATTTTCCGCGCCGGCGTGGCCTACCCGCGCGCCTCCCACATCGAGGGAACCGGCCCTTCGGCGATTCGCTATTGCGATTTCTCCACCGGCAAGTTAGTGGAACCGGTCCTCATCTGGGACGAACCGCGGCAATTGCGCTTCCGTGTGGCTTCGAATCCGCTGCCGATGGAGGAGTGGTCGCCGTACGCCAAGATCCATCCGCCGCACCTTGAAGGTTTTCTCGTTTCACGGCAGGGCGAGTTCCGGTTGACCGCGCTCTCCCACGGGCGAACCAGGCTGGAGGCCACTACCTGGTACCAGCATCATCTCTGGCCGGAGCAGTACTGGAGGTGGTGGTCGGATGCCATCATTCACGAGATCCACGGGATGGTGCTCGCGAATATTCAAGAGAGAGCGACTCTTCAAGGCCCCGTACAAAGTGGCGCAAATGGCGAGGAACAGCCGGTAAACAATGGGAGAATGAAAGCAGAGGACGTGGAATGAAACGCATCTATATTGCCGCCTATCATCAATCCCCGTTTGGCAAGCTGTTGGGGATGACTGTTCCGCAGATCATCGACAACGCAGTTTCCGGAGTCTGCGCGGAAATCCATGCGCCCGCGCGGGCGCTGGACGTGGGCTCGATCGGCGCCGCCTGCAACATGACGCTCAACGAGCAGGGGCTGCTCTCCGGGTTGATGGCGATGACGCCGGGACTCGAGGGTAAGCCGATCGAGGCGGTGGAAAATGCCTGCGCCAGCGGAGGGCAGGCGATCCTTTCCGTCATCGGCAAGCTGCAACAGGGATGGGGCGAGACCGGCATTGCCGTAGGTTATGAAAAGATGCGCGATGCCGAGGGCAAGATGGACGGAAAGCTGGTGGGCAAGGCGCTCGGCTATTTCTCGCACCCGGATGAACGCGAGGGAAAAGTGTTTGTATTTCCGCATTTGTTCGCGGAGGTGATGCGGGACTACATGGCGGCGCACGGCGTCACCGAGGAAGACCTGGCAAGCATCGCCGTCCAGGAGTATTGCGCCGCCCGGCACAACCCCTACGCGCAGATGCGCAAAGTCCAGATCACGCTGGAACAGGCCATGAAGATCGAAGGCGTGAACCGCTACGTGGTGGAGGGTCTGCCGTTGAAGACCTACGATTGCTCTCAGATCACGGACGGCTACGCGGCCATGATCCTGGCGACGGAAGAGGGACTCGCGAAGCTGGGTGTTGCGAAATCGGATTGCGTCGAGATTGCGGGTTACGCCCAGGCGACGGATCCGCTGCGTAAGGAAGGCCGGGAAGTCCTGCGGCCCAAGGGCGCTTACTGCGCGATGTCGAAAGCCTACGCGATGGCCGGACTCACGCCGAAAGACATCAACGTGGCCGAAGTCCACGATTGCTTCTCGGTAATGGGAGCCATCGGCGCGGAGGTGATCGGCAAGGCGGAATACGGGCGCGGGGCCCGGTATTGGCGTGAAGGCAGGGCCGCGCCGTCGGGCGAATGCGGCATCAATACTTCAGGCGGCCTCATTGCCAAAGGCCACCCGATCGGAGCAACGGGCGTCTCGATGGTGGGATGGGCGTCGTGGCAACTGTTAGGAAAAGTGCCGCGTGAATCACAAGTGCCGGATGCTCGAGCAGCCGCTACATTCAATATCGGCGGTCCCATCTGCGCGTCGGTATGTACTGTCTTGAAACCCGCCGCTTAGCGGAGCGTTAGGATAGAGGGATGGTACGGGCGGGCCGCTACGTGGTTCATCGCGAGATCGGCCGCGGAGCTATGGGCGTGGTGTACCTGGGAGAGGACCCGGCCATCGCCCGGCCAGTCGCCATCAAGACCGTCAACTTCTCGCAACTGACGGACCCCAGACAGGCCAACGTTTACCGGGAGCGTCTGATCCGGGAAGCGAGTTCGGCAGGGATCCTGCAACATCCGGCAATCATCAAGATCTATGACGTAGTGCAGGCGGATGCCTACACCTGCGTGGTGATGGAGTATGTCGATGGGGTGCCGCTTGCCGTCCGTATGTCGCAAGGGCCAATCCCGCGGGATGCAGCGTTGGCGTTGCTCGAAAGACTGGCGGAGGCGCTCGACCACGCGCACCACAGCGGCGTCATTCACCGCGACATCAAGCCGGCGAACATTCTGCTGACTCGGGACGGCCAGCCGAAGATTGCGGACTTCGGCGTAGCGCGTCTCACATCACGCGAAACCACCGTCGGATTCTTCGGAACGCCGGCCTACATGTCGCCGGAACAGATCCGGGATGAAAAGGCGACGCCAAAGACGGACCAGTTTGCGTTTGCGGCGCTGGCGTTTGAGTTGATTTCCCAGCGCAAGCCGTTTGACGCCGAACAGATCTCTTCGTTGATCTACAAGATCCTCCAGGATCCGGCTGCGCCCACCGGATTGGGGCATCAGGTGGACCGGGTGTTCGAGCGGGCACTGGCCAAAGATCCCGCCGGACGGTTCGCAACCTGCCGGGAGTTTGTAGCCGCCTTGCGCGGTGTGCTCGCTCCTTCTCCCGAGATGACCCCGATCCCGCCAATAGGACAACCGAAACACCTCACCTTAACAATGCTCGGCGGCGCATTGGGCGTGGCGGCGGTTCTTGGAGGAATTTGGGCGGCGCTGCCGCGGCAGGCCTCATCGGATAAACCGGCCCCGCGGGCAGCGGCAGTGGTGGAACCTCGCAGGGAGCCCAGCGTTGCCCAGAAGGAGCCCGCGGCGCCGGCAGTGAAGCCGCGCCAGGCTGAACGCGTGGAAGAGCGGCCTGCCGGCGTGCGCAAAGCGCGGAGGCCGCCGCTCGAGGCGCCTCCGGTCGAGAAGGCTGAACCAGCCGTGACCGCGCCTGTTGTGAAGCCGGAGGTTCCGAAACCAGTCGAGCGGGCTGCGGTACGCGTTTCCACCACTCCCACGGGAGCGCGCATAATCTTCGATGGAGACGCCTCGGCCTTGTGCTTCAGTCCGTGCGCTCGCGAGTTGACGGCCGGCGCCCACCATCTGACGGCGTTCCTCGACGGTTACCGCCTGGGGACGGCTAAAGTGGATGTGCCCGGGTATCCGGAGATTTCCATCATTTTGTCGAAAGCACAGGGCACCATCGTCTTCGACGCGAGCCTGAGCGGCGCGGCGATCACGATTAATGGCCGGACCCTGGCATCCCCTGCTCCCACCGAGATCGAGCTTCCGACCGGGGATCACCATGTGAAACTGACGGTGAAGGATGTGGTGGTTCTGGACCGCACACTGACGGTCAAGGACTCCGGACGCATCCTGGTGCGAGCGCCGGCTCCACCTCCGCAGCAGTAGAGCCGGCGCTGAGCAACCGGGAGCAACAGGCATGCCATAATGCGGAAATGGCGATAAAGCCCTGTTTACTGGTGCTCGCGGGCCTGCTCCCAGTGACACGAGCACAAGTTCCCGATTCTTACCGCATGACAGTGTCGTTGCCTGTGGATGCGCTGGAATACCGCGGGGCGTCTAACGGCGGCTTTACCTCGGGCGTGTACGTGCGGGTAGACAAGGTAGCCCCGGGCTCGTTTGTTGCGGTCAATATGACTGGCCAGTTCGCGGACGGAAGAATGTCTTTTGTCTGCGGCATGATCCCGGATCTGGCGCAACTATGGCTGAGGATAGGGGACGGACCGGAACGCTTCATCCGTCTAAGGTCCCTGCCCGAGGGCATGGCAACCGGGGCTCCACCTCGATGCCAGCCGTTAGGCGCCCGGATTCCGCTCGACACGGAACCTGGCAGTGCGACGCTGCGGTTCTACTACCCTGGCGTGAATCCGGTGAACGGAAGCGTGGATGTCAATCTCGTGCGGTCGCGCGTTTCCGTGTTCACCCCGCCGGTAAGGATGGCGGAACCGCTTCGTCCGGGAGCCAGCGTGACGATTATGACAACCGGTCTTGGCCTTGTAGCAGCCGGCGATCTGCAATTAGTTATTGGGGAACAGACTGTGCCTGCGTCCTACCTGGAGCGGGACGTATTCGGCGAGGGCTTTGATGCAGTCGATTTCCGGATCCCCGATCCGGCGCCTGAAAGTTGCTATGTGCCGGTTTTCTTGCGTGTTCGCGACATTGGAGAAACCCGGGCAATGTTTCTCCCCATGGCCAAGGAAGGCGTCTGCGCACATCCCTGGGGGCTCGGCGAAGACTCGCTGCGGACCTTGGACGAGCATGGGCGAATCCGGATTGGACACCCTTCCATTGACCTGTTTTTCAGCGAGAGCCTGATGCGGGCCACCGCACGTTTTGAACTGGCGGACGCGGACAGAGTGCTCTATCTCGTCAATCCGGAGGAGCAGCGGTCCTGCAGGATTCGCTTGTCGGGGGCGCCGGTGGTGCTGCCCGCTTTCAACGCGGCCGTGTTGGGGGATGCGGGACAACAGTTGAGCCTGCAGGCGCCTTCCGGAGAGGAGCGCCTGCTGACGGCAAAGGACCGAAGTTACTCCGTCAGTTCCGGCATCCCTGAGAACCCCGCTGGCGAGTGGCGGTTACAGGCGCCAGGTGGCGAGGACATTGCGCCATTTGAAACCGCTGTGACCATCCCCGCGCTCCCGGCTTGGAGTCCTCCCGATCTTGTGACATTGAACGAGGACTTGAAGATCGAGTATTCGCTGGACGCGGTGGATGCGGGCGAGCGAGTCGCCGTAGTGATACAGCCTCGAATGAGCGGAGATTACCTCGAGTGCCGTACCGAATCGCCCACAGGGCAAGTGACCATTCCCTCCCGATACCTGCGCCTTCTTGCCGGCTCCGCTGACGGCATTATCGGATTGGTGGTGACGCGGCCCGTTAGCGGCCGCACCCTGTTTCCGCTTCCACTGGCGGACGGCGCTACAGCTATGGGAGTCTTCGACTACAGGGTGATCTCGATTCACGATGTGCGGTACCAATAACAGGAGTGTTCGCCACGCTCTTTCTTGCGAAACCCTCGTCCACCAGGCTCAGTTTGCGCCGGCTCCACCTCCGAAGAAATAGAGCCGGCATTCGGCACCGGTTTTCAGAACATGAACATCATGACCAGGGTGCTGACGAACTGTCCGCCAAGGCAGCACCATCCGCCCACGGTTCCCGTAGGCTTGCCGAACAACCCTGGGCTGGCGATGTTCACCACCGAACTCGGGTTAGTGAAGTTCGGCTGCTTGAACACGTTGTTGATGTCGTAGCGAATCTGGAATTTGTACTTCTCCTTCAAGGTAATGAATTTCGCCAGCGACACCTGCGTCCAGTTCATACCCGGGCCGGTGATCATGTTGCGCCCCAGCGTGCCGGCGGTGAAGGCCGCCGGGTTGGCGAAAGCCCCGATATTCCACATGGGATTCTTCAGGCTGTTGTTGAAGCGGTCGCCAATGGACCAGTTCGGGACAGCAACCTGATCCAATGCCTGGCTCAGGTTCGGCCGTTGCACGCCGTTGCCGGGCAGGTAGCGGTTCGGGCTCCCGGAGACGGTGAAGTTCACCGGCACTCCGGTTTGGAAGGTTTGGATGATGGAAGCGTTCCAGCCGCCCAGGATGTAATCCTTCACGCCGCCGCTGTTCATGAAGTGCCGGCCGCGTCCCACGGGCAGTTCGTAGGTCAGGTAGGTAACGTTCCGGTTGGTGATGTTGAATCCGGCCGTGCCTTTTTCGAGGGCGCGGTTGTAGAACGTCTCTCCCGTGCAGACGCCGTCGGCGTCGCACTCATCGATGGCGTGTGACCACGTGTAGAACGAAGTCAGCATGAGCCCGTAGGAGGAGCGCTTCTCCACTTTGACCGAGCCGGAATGGAAACTCGAGTGGCTGAAGTTACTCCACATGTTAATCGCCCCGAAGTTCGGGAAGGGACGATAGTTCTGATAGTTCTGATAGACGCCATTCAGGAACGTGGGGTCGGTAGAGATGTTGAGCGGAACGGTGTTGGTGTCCCAGGCATTCAGCAACCCGACGCCCGAAGAGCCCTGGTAGCTGAGTTCCAGCAACCATGAGGGAGCGAACTGATACTGCACGGTAGCGTTCCAGTTCATGGTGTAGGGGTTGTGCAGCGAGGGGTCATAGCGGGTGGCGCTGCGCCCGCTGTAGTTGACACCAACGAACGGCGACGTGCCATTGGGGAGTATGTTGAACGCGATGTTTCCCGGGCCCTGGCTCAGGAAGAACGCGGGCCGCGGATCGCCCGAGGGACGCTGCACACTGACCGCGGTGGCGTATTCCTCGAAGTTCTGGTTGAAGTCGGTGGTGAACAGGTCGATGGTGGTCAACCCGAAGCCTCCACGGAACACGACCTTGTCGTTGACTTTGTACGCCAGACCGATGCGCGGCTGGAAGTGCTTGTAGCTGTTGTTGCCGAGGGGACCGGAAGGATGCAGGATCGCGCCCTTCATGCCGCTCACGGGATCGGTGGCCGTGGGATCAAACTGGCTTTGCTGCCCGTACTTCGTCTGGAACGGGCTTTCGTAGGACCAGCGCAGTCCCAGGTTGAAGGTCAGGCGCGGGCTGAAGGTCCAATCATCCTGGAAGTAGAGCGCATGGCTCCACCAGCGGGGCAGCCAGTTGGCGAGATACGTGTTGAAATCGGCGCGCGTCACCGAGCCGAGGAGGAACGCGGCAAAATCGTTGCCGGTGTTGGGCGTAAAGGGAAGATCCGTTCCCCCGAACCGGAAGATGCCGCCCGGTTGCGATTGGCTGAAGACATTGGCGCGGGTCCGCAGCAGTTCGTAGCCCATCTTGAAAGTGTGGCGGCTGACGACCTTGGTCAGGTTCTCCTGGAAGGTGTAGTTTTCGTCCGCCTGATAATACGGAGCGCCGGGGAACGTGGCGTTGTAAAACGCTCCGCCGCCGGAGTTGAAGAACGATGGGAAGGTATTACCGGGAACGCCGGGAATCCCCAGTTGCTGGGCCCAATTCTCATTGATTCCCGGGGGCGTGCGGGATTCCTTGCGGTGATTCGCGCCGAGCCGGATTTCGTTGATGAGGGTGGGGCTGAAAACATGCGTGTCGGAGATGACGGCGTTGATCTGGTCGCTGGGCGCCAGCACGTAGTTGCCGTCGAGCATGCCCCAGTTCAAACCGATCTGGTTCCCATGAGCGCGGTTCTGCACCCAGGAGTAGCGGCCGAACAGGCGGTTCTTGTCGCTGATGTTGTGATCGATCTTGATGTCGTAGCGCGAACGGAACGACGTGTAATGGCTGTTATCGCTGAAATTCGAGTGGGGCCCCAGTTTGTCGATGAATCCCGAACCTGCCACGTTATTCGGAGCCGCCCATGGCTGATGGCCGAGGAAGTTATTCACCGCCGGGTCGAAGCGGTTCTTGGGAATGATGTTGCCGGCGAAAGGATCGCGAGTCCATTGCCCGTTTACCTGACGCGTGCTGGCCGGATCGTAAATCGGATACCCGAGTCCGTTGAACGAGAAGTTGCCGTTCAGCATGTCCGGTGTGGGCACATCGGCAAACACCGATTGGTCGTACACCTCGTTGTGCCGCGAATATCCGAAGAGGAAAAAGGTCCGGTTCTTGCCGTTGTAGAGTTTGGGAAGGTAGACGGGACCGCTGACGAGGTCAGCAAGTTCGTGATAGCCAAACGGCGCATTGCCGAGGTTGAAGTAAGCGCGGTGCAGCATCGGGTTACCGACATAGCGGTCTTCGGCCTCGACGTGTAACTGGTTGCTGCCCGATTTGTAAGTCGCGCTGAGCATGCCGCCGGCCGAATGGCCGTTTTCAGCGGGCAGCACGGTGGTGACCATCTTCACTTCCTGGATGGCATTCTGCGTGGTGGACATGATGCGGTTGGTGGCGACGCCGCCGCGCACGGGTTCCGTGCCCGAGATGCCGTCCATGGAGTAGCCGACGCCGCGGTCCCGCTGACCGGCGATGTGGAAGCCGTTCATGCTGGTGACGCCGGGCATCATGTACATCGTCATCCAGGTGTAGCGCTGCATGATGGGCAGCGCGTTCATCTGGCTGCCGGCAAGCACGGTGCCGGTGGTGGAGGTGGCGGTCTCGAGAAGCGGCGCCGCGGCGTTGACCTCAAGTTTTTCCACTACGTTGCCGACGTTCAACTGCACGTCGACGGTGAGCGTGTCGTTGGAACGCAAAGCCAACCCGTCGCGCTCGAGGGTGGCGAATCCGTCTTTTGTAAAGGTGAGCTTATACGAGGCGGGATCCAGGTAGAAGAAACGATAGATCCCCTGCTCGTCGCTGACGGTGCGTTGGGTGATGCCTTTTTCAGGATTGAGGGCGGTCACGGTGACTCCCGGCAGAAGCGAACCTGTGGAATCTGTGACATGCCCAATAATGTTGCCGGTCGCGGTTTGACCGAAGAGTGAAGCGCCACTGGACAGCAGCGCGACAAAGACAGAGCCAGCGAAGACCCTGGATCGAAGCATACGAACCTCCCAAAGACACTACTGAACCGCAGTTTCCATCTTGGCTGTCGGTTGAGGGACAGCATATCACAAGGGAGGGCCTGTCGATCGTTATCGATCCGCTCGCGCTTCGCCGTCGCACGCCGCGCTTCTTTCAGATATTTTTATCCGAAATCCTACTTCCGCCGCTCACTGCGGCGGCCCGCGGGCGTGGCCCCCTCGTGAAGGCTCCTGTCAGCCCCGGTTACCGCAATTCTCATGATCACCGCGGTCTCAGGCGGGTCCTCGTAGTACCCCGGACGGCGTCCCACGTCTTCAAAACCCACCCGCTCATAGAGCCGGCGAGCGACGTCATTCGACTCCCGTACCTCGAGGAACACATCACCCGTCTCTCCGCTGAATACCAGCGCCCGCAAGAGAGCTTCGCCGATCCCCAAACTACGGTATTCGGGAAGAACGGCGATGTTGAGGACCTCTCGTTCGTCGGGCGCGGTCTTGCGAGCCACGATGAATCCCGCGATCACCCCGTCATAGCAGGCAACCAGGAATTCATGGCGCAGGTACTGCTCCGCATCCCAGCGGGAAGACGGCAGGGCCGCCGCTTGAATCTGCCGAACGCGCGCCAGGTCGGCTGGTGTGCCAACCCGGAGGAACAATTTCTCCGGAAGCGTTCCGGCAATCAGGTCGCGCTGCATCTGGCCAAGTTTAGCCCAATCGAAGCGCTCCGCGACAAGCAAATAGCTATTGGCGGCAAGCATGCGGCGCAGGCCGGGATCAGACGCCAGGCGGCCGATGCCCTCGGCGAAGGCGGCTGCGCCGTCCGCAATCCAGACGTGCTTTTCATGCTCGACCGGAATGCCGCCGCAGCCGGAAGTTGTCGTGACCATCGCGCGCTCCATGGCCATGGCTTCCAATACCTTGACGTTGGTTCCCGCCGAGACGAGAGTCGGCACAAGGACAATATTCGCCTCGTGGTACAGCGGGCGGACATCGGCCACAAAGCCGAGGATGCGGACCCGGTCGTCATCCCGCTCCGGCCGCCAGTACAACTCGGGCTGCGGACCAGCCACCACGGTGACCGTCATCTCGGGAAACCGGTCACGAAGCCGCGGCCAAACCTCCCCGGTAAAGAAGCGGAACGCAGTCACGTTCGGAAAATGGCGGAAGCTGCCGATGAACAGCAGACGCTGCCCCGGCATCTCGGGGTAAGGGCGGAAGCGATTGAGGTCGACGCCGTTCGGAATGACTTGCACGTTCCCAGCGCCCAGAAGACGCGCATCCTTTTCCGACATCGTCACCACGCGGTTGTAGCGGCGAACAGCGCTCCGCTCAAAGCGCAGCCAGCGTACCCAGTTCCACCAGGAGGCTACAGACCGTTGCCGCCGGTGTAACTGCCCGTAGAGGTCAAAGGTGACGTCGTGCTCCACGAGGATGTCCCCCGGATAGCGAGCCAGTTGCGTGTACTCCACCTGAATCAGTTCGAGATGATGCTCGCGGCGCACGCGTTCGAGCAGCGCGCGCATGGGCGGAGATTCATACTCCTTGACCTCGGGAGGCAGCAGGGTCGCCCACCGCGGCTCGCGGTAGCGCGGCTTGCCCACCAGGCTGGCGTAGGAGCAGAACTCCAGCAATGGCTCGATATCGGCTGGATCCTCGTTTTCCCGGAAGGCGAACAGATAGACATCGTAATCAATAGCCGTCTCACGCAGCAGATGATACAGCCGGACCGCGCCGCCGTGGGAAAGCGGATACGGAATAAAAGGAGTCAACACTCCGATTCGCCGGTGACCCGGACGCGGCAGCCTTCCCTTTCTCACCGTCGTGTCGTGGGGAACGGCCGTCCGGTCGCGGGTGAACCACCATAACCAGCGGGGGCGCAGATAAATGCGGTCCAGCGGAACGCCGCACCAGAACAGCAGCGAGGCGAGCCAGGTCTCCGGTTGCAGATGATGCCGCTCGAGATTCGCATTGTAGGCAAGAATCTTCCGCGGCGCGCGAAGAAAGGCCGCCCGGCGCAGCGAGGCGTAGGCGCTGTCTCCGTCAAACAGGACGGCGGCCATGCCGATGCGATACCGGCGCAGGGCGCGGAGATCGACTGGTTCCACCCCTTCGACACGGGGATCGCCGCCGACGACAAAATGACGCCGATCGGGGATCAGTTTACGCACCTCTTCCACCATGGCCTTCACCTTGTCCGGAGCCCCGGTGGAGAAGCTGACCACCACTGCCTCGGGATGCTTGCCAAGCAGGCCGAACCACAATGCTTTGAGACGCTGCTTCAAGCGCCGGCCTCCTGGCGGAAAGTGGTGGATTTCAGCAGCGCCCAACCTGCGAGCGGCAGCGCGGAGGAGAGGATGCAAACAGGCAGGAATCCGTAGCCATCCACCAGGCGGCCCACCAGAGGGGAGAAGAAGGTCAACATCAGCCCGTAGCCGGACGTGATAGCCGCCACGGCGAAGGCTGCCCGCCTCGCGCCAAAGATGTCCTGCGGAAGTGCATACATGTTGGCGCTCACCGCCACCGAGCAAAAGAAGGAAACCGAAACCATGGCGATGGCCCATCCAGGCTCTCGCATGAGGGGAACGGCCATGGTCGCCAGCAGTGCAATGCAGCCGGCGAGGATCGAGCGATCACGGGCCTGCATCACCGTAGCGCCTTGCTTCATCAAACGGAGGGCCAGCCATCCGCCGAACAGTCCGCCGAAGGTAGCAAAAATGGGGGGAATCCAGGCATACCGCTGGTTCGCCTCGGCCGGGGAGAGGTGATACTGCTGCACCAGAAAGATGGTAGTCCAGTTCGTCCACAAACTGTAGACGGTCATGACCAGGATGTTGCCGAAAACCAGCGTCCACAGTCTCCGGTCGCGAGCCACTTCAGAAGCCGAGGAAACAGGCGCGTCTAAGGCAACAGCCGATCCTTCCCCGGCGCGGCGGTGAACTGCCCGCCAGAGCGGCACCCAGAACAGGCCCACCCCGCCCGCGGCAACAAACGCGGCGCGCCATCCGAAGCGTTCCGCAAGAAAAAAGGCGAGAAGCGGCGCCGCCATGCTGCCCAGGCTGAGCCCAAGCTGGTTGACTCCCGTTCCCAGGGCGCGCTCGCTCGGATGCAGATAGGTGGCGCTGGCCTTTCCGAAGGCGGGAATCCCGCCGGCCTCGGCGGCGCCCAGCAGCATGCGGCAGGCGAACAAACCCGCGAGCCCATCCACAAGACCCGTTGCGGCGGCCGCCAAGGACCACACCACGATGCTGACCATGGCCCCCGCGCTCAATCCCACACGATCGATGAAGAGGCCGGCAATCGGAGCGCACAATGCGTAGACAATGTAGAACGCCGACTGCAGCCAGCCGTAGTCTTCATTCGAGAGATGAAACTCCGTCTTCAACTGCGGAGCGAGCGCGGCCAGCGTCTGCCGGTCGAGATAGTTCAGAGCAGTGAAAAGGGTAAATGCGCCAACAGCCAGCCAGCGCGCGGGGAGGAAAGGACGCATGTCAACGGAACTCGATCACCGCCGCGTCGCCCAGCGTGCCCTGTTTTGGATCCTTGCGCGGCTTGTAGTCGACCGTGCAATTCCGCGCCGGACGCTGCACGCCGCATCCGAGCGAAGCCTCCCCGTTGCCGATCACCACAATCTGGCCCGGATCGGGAATCCACAGGCTCACCAACTTGCCGCCGGCAGGCAGAATCCAGATGCGGGCGGATTTGCCCAGGCAATCTACCTTCTGCAACTGGCCGCTGATTCTTTCCCAAGGAGTCTTGTCATCCCACCACTGCTCTACTTTCCGCCGGGAATCGAGAGGCTTCAGTGACTGATTGGCCTTTGCCTCGGCAGCCTTGACTTCATTGAGCGCCTGTTCCTTGAGCCGCTCGAGTTCCCGCTGCTTCTCGTCGGCGATCCGTTTGCGCTCCGCTGCCTCGCGATCGGCAATCTCCACCTCGAACTTCCGCCGGGCTTCGCTCACGGCGGCGCGCTCTTCCGGCGTGGGAGCGGCCATCTCGGCCGCGAACCAGGATTTCGAAGCGTCTGTGAACTGCTTGGCTTCCAACTGAGCCCGAGCCAGGCGGAGCCACAGCGCGCCGTCGCGCGGGTTCAGTTTGGCGGCGGTCTTCAGGTAGAACGCCTGCCGTTCGGGTGTCTTCTCGAGATTCGCCAACTCGATGTAGGGTTCAGCCCAGCGCGAGTTCTTCTTCGCCGCTTCGACAAAGGCGTCCTGCCGGGCTTTGAAGCCCTCGGCCAGCTTTCCGTAATCGAGATACACCTGCGCGCTCCTGCTGCCTGCGGCAATAGCCTGCTTCAGCCACTCGAGGGCCTTGGCTTTCTCCCCCGTTCGGGCGGCCTCGAGCCCCAGCGCCTCCGCCGATTCCATTGAGCCCGCCGGAGAAAGCTTCGGATTTCCGGTCGCATCGGCGATGGCAGCGGTGACGCGCGATTCCTCGAGCGGATGCATCACGAAATCCTTTTCCACAATCGGCCGCCCACTCAGCGTAGCCGGCGGGAACTGGCCGGAATCGAAGTACTTCTTCACTTGCGCTTCGAGATCGGCTTTACTGACCCCGAGGGAGTTGCGGTAGGCGACATCTTCGTCCGCGCCCTGCTGCATGTTGTTCACCAGCACGCGAAAACGAACAGCGTAGTCGGAATTCGTAGCGAGATACTGGACGCGCGCCCAATCGAGAGTCCGCTCAGCCGGCGGGGGCGGCAACCCGAAAGTGATTTTCGGCCCCTGCGCCTCCAGCGTGGATAACAGATCTTCCAGACCGTCTTCCCAGTATCGCGGCATGCGGCGCGCGTTCGATTCAAGCAACATTTGCGCCGCTTGCCTCATCCACTGCCGCGAAGGCGCGGCTCCCGCCGGCAACACGCTGACCCACGCCTCCCGCCCTAGAACCCACTGCGTGGCGGAGACCTGCTTTCCCTTCATCGCCAGCACGTGTATCGGCCAGAGAGACGCCGGATCCTTGTTCCCCAGCAGTTTGCCCAACATGTAGCGAACCTGTTCGAGCCGCACCAGCAACTGGCGCGCATCGCGGTCAGAGCCGTTCGTCCAGACTTCGAACGGACCCGAACGGCAATCCTCCCATTGCCCGGCGGCGAGCAATGGGAAGGCGGCGAGAAGGAGGATGGCAGAAAAACGCATCATTCCCCTTCGTATCGTAGCACCCGCGCCGGCGGATGCCCTCGAGACGATCAGAACAGGAAACGGATGCCGAACTGAGCCTGGAACGGGAAGCCAACCTGCTGGTTCTGCGTGCTGTATTTTCCGTCCGCGGTCTTCAACACCAGCCAGCGGGAATCGGGCGCCAGTGATTGCCCCTGGGCGTTGATCCCCAGACCGTAGATGCTTGTAGTTCCACCGAAAACCACGTTGTCTATGTTGAACAGGTTGAAGAACTCAGCCGATAGCTGAATTCTGCTCGCTTCGTTCTTCAGCCGGAAGCTCTTGAGGATGCGCAAATCATCGCCGTAGATGGCCCGATTGCGGAACGCGTTGCGGGCAAAGGGAATGCCCGGTGATTCGAGCGGACGGTCCGTGGATGCGCCGTCCTGGTTGGTGTCGGCTCCCGTGCGCGGGTTGATGGGAAGACCGCTGCGGATGCGGAACGTGCCCGACAATTCGAACCCAAGCGGCAAAGTGTACACCGCATAGCTGGCAAACTGATGTCGCGCATCGAGGTTCGAATAGCCGTAATCCTGCACATAATTGAAGGAGTTCATCGCGCCCTGCCCGCCGGAATCCCGCTCGTTGTCATCGTCAGAGTAGGTTTGCGCCACCGTATAGAACACACCCGCGTTCAGCTTCTTCCCTTTGTACTGGTTGGAGATGGTCATCCCACGGTACATCGACCGGGCGGAGCTTTCGCGCATGTTGATTTGGCCAAGCGTGGAAATGGGGCGCAGGCGCGTCCCGCCGCTGGCGATGCCGAACATGGGGCGTTGTGAGGCATCCGAGACGATGGGTATCGGCAGGTTGTAATCCCTGTTCCGCTCGAGGTGCACCGTGTTGACGTAGTTGAACTGGACACCGGCCACCCAGTTGTTGGTGACGCGGTAATCCGTTCCGAGCCCGGTCTGGAAGGAACGCGGATTGACGAAGTCGGTGGCGACCGCCGTGGTGCCCGCACCCAGGTAGGGATCGGGCGTAGCTCCAAGGCCAAATGCCGCGGCGTTCTGGACAGCGTCGAGCCCGATTATGGGCAGTTTATCCGGAGTGTACTGGTTCAAGTCCACGCCGGCTGCCTTGAACTGCTGATAGATGGTGCCGTTGGCGCGGTTGCTCAGGAAAAGCCGCACGTTGTTCGGCGGCGTGCGGAAATTGCCCGTGGGGTCGCTGTAAATGAGCAGCGGCGTGGCGGCGTAAAACATTCCCGTATGCGCGCGGACCACCAGTTTTCCGTCCTTCGTTGGATTCCAGGCAAGACCCACGCGCGGCATCACCTGTTTCAAGGCATTGGGAATCCTGGTAACGTCCGTGCGCGCGCCATTGGGAAACAGCGTGCCGTTCACCTTGCTGACCAGTGCGGTGTTATTCGAGTCGACGGCGGGGCTCCACTGGCCTTCCCACCGCACACCGTAATCCAGAGTTAACGTGCGGGTGACACGCCAGCTATCCTGCGCGAACAGGGCTGCCATGGTGGCGCCGTACAGCACCGCAAGATTGCCGATCTGACGGCTGTAGCTCACTGTGCTCGAATCCCACCGGTTCTGCACGGAACCGGCGCCGGAGAGGATGTCGAGGATCTGGTTCACGTTGCTGCTGTTGATGGTGAACGTTCCAAACTGATCGAATCCGAAGGTTTGCGCGGTGGTGAGTTTCGCAATGTCGGTTCCAAACTTAAAGGAGTGCGAACCGTGAATCAATGACAGGGAGTCGGTAACCTGGAAGCGCCGGTCCCATTGCACCGTCGGCAAGAAATTACGCGTGCCATAGGTGCCGATCGTCGAGGCGATGATGCCGGGCTGCTGCGAATTCGCCAGCCGCGGACGCTCTTCATAAGACCCGGAGAATTTCAGGTCGTTCACCACGTTGGGAGAGATAATCGCCGTGTACTGGGCAGTGCCGAAATGCACACGGTCCTGCTCCACCCCCTCGTTGTTCAAAGCATTGTTGGTGAACGCCTCGATGGCTCCGCCCACGGTGACGGCGTTGGTTTCTTCCGAACCGCTGCGATTGTAACGGAATGTGAGGCGGCTGCCGTTTTTCAGGATGTAATCGGCTTTCACCGTTCCCGCCCCGGCGTTGTTCACCTTGTCGAAGGGCTGTTCCAGAGCCTTGTAGAAGTTGTAGGCGGGAGTGTTCGCCGCCAGAGGCGTGAAACCGATCAGTGAGGGGAAAACCACGCGGCGAGGCTGTGTGCTGTGCTGCTGCTCGTAGGAAACGAAGAAGAAGAGCTTGTCTTTCTTTATTGGCCCGCCGATGGCTCCTCCCCACTGCTGGAGCGATTCCGCCGGCTTGACGTTGATGAGCGTACCCGGCTTGTCGAGGTTCGTCACCGGGATGGGACCTTCCTTGCTCAGTTCGGAGTTGCGGTTCTGGTAGAACCCTTCCCCGTGGTACTCGTTCGTCCCGCTCTTGCTGATGACGTTGAGAATGCCGCCCGAAGAACGCCCGTATTCAGCCGCGTATCCGGTTGTCACCGCCTGGAATTCCTGCACGGAACTCTGCGGCACCGTGATGATCGAGTTGGAACGTTCTCCGCCCCGGATACCGCCAAAGAAAGGTTGGTTGTAGTCCGCGCCGTCCACCATGATGTTCGAGTTGATCCCGCGCTGGCCGACGAACGAGATCTGAGACCGCGAAGGGTCCACTTGAACGGATGGCGTGAGGACAGCGAAGTCCTGGAAGCGCCGCCCGTTAATCGGCAGATTCTGGAGCGCGGCGGAGCCGATAACGGTGGTGGGCGCGGGCAAAGCGACATTAACGATGGATTCCGATACTTCTACAGTGGTAGTCGTCGCCTGCACCTGAAGCGTAATATCAATCCCAATCGCCGAACCCACAGAAACCGTGACGCCCTGGAGCGTCGTTACGGCAAATCCCGGCGCTTCCGCCGTGATGTTGTACTGGCCCGGGTCGAGCTGCACCGCCCGGTACTGGCCGATCCCGCTTGTTTTCAGTTCCCGGACCAGACCAGTGGCTGTATTGGTGATTTTGATCGTGGCGTCAGGCACGGCAGCATGATTCGCGTCGAACACCGTACCAACGATCTGACCTTTGTTTGCGTCTGCCTGGCCGAACAGCATGGCGGCAAAGAGCAAGGACGCACAGAGCACATTCTGAAGAAGGCGCATGTTGCAGTATAACTCCCGTATTGCTCAATCATAGCGGCAAGAGGATTAAGGATTCCAGACAAATCGATTAGCGTAGTACTACAAAATCGTCGGTGAAGATGGCCGCGGACTACATCGTGCATCGAAGTCACTGAAACTACATGTGTTGGGCAACTCCTTGCCAGCGGCTCGTGGACTGCCCCGGAGATGTTCCGGCTCCTATAGTTCTGTTTCTGTTCCGTCGATGGCAGCGGTATGGGAATCATCGATCAGATTTTCGGAAAGATGCCTCCGCCGGTCTCCCGCGGAGAAGTCTTTTCGAATGCTCGGGCCTTGGCCGCGCAGGAAAAGCGTCAAGTCGTGGTAATTCGGCCCGATCTAACCATTCTCCGGCTCGGCTGCCCTCCCCCAAATTCGATGCCGGCGGACGCGGTAGCTCAGGTCGAGGCGATCGTACCCGGAAATTCGCGGTACAACATCGCGGTGATCGCTCCCACTGGAAGCATTCCAGGACCGGACGGACAGCGCGCGGACCCGGGCTCCCGCGAATGGTTGGCGGCCGGAAAAAGCATCCCCTTCTTCGGCATCCTGAATGGCCTCGCCTACATCGGGCACTCTGTATGGGTGTTCGAAGGGAAGGATTCCGAAATGGAAGAAGGCTGCCGCGATGCCGGCATCCTGATTGTGGATAGCGCATTGGCGGAGAATATTCCACCGGCGTCAATCGAGCGGGCGAGGCGGGTGATGAGCGGGACCAGCGTCTTTCTCCATGATCGCGAAACATTCCAACTGCGGCCGTGGGAAGAGGTCCAGGGGAGTGGAGCGGCGTCCTGGGCCTCCGTCCTCGACGGTGCGCGCCGCCGGGCATCGGAAACCAAACCTCCGCAAATCGTCCTCGTGAAACCGGACCAATCGTTTCTTCTGTTTCCTTGTACTCCCGTGAGTTCCATGAAACCGGAGCAGATTGCGCAAGCCGAAAGAATCACTCCCGGCGGAATCAAACGCAACATCGCTGTCATCGCGCCAACGGAGTTGATCGTCGAGCCCGCCGACAGCGCCAGAAAGCCGCTGGTGGCCCAGTTCCTCGCCGCCGGCCGCACCATCCCGTTTTTTGGCATGCTGCTGAACCTCGCCTCCGTCGGCAATCCCATGTGGATCTTTGACGGGAAGACGGAGGCTCTGGAATCCGGATGCCGCAACGCCGATCTGCTGCTGATCGACGGCCTGCTCGCCGGCAAAATACAGATGCGGGCACTCGACCGAGCCGCCAAGGCGATGCGGAGTGAAAACATTGTCATTTACGACCGCAACGCGAAGCGGCTCCATTTCCTGCGGCACGTCAGTGATTCACCAGAGCGGATCGCGTACCGGGATTAGGGACATCACGACATCTCGCCCCGCACGAGATCGTCAAAAGTCTCCCGCTGCCGCACCACCCGCCAGCCATTGCCTGCCACCATCACCTCGGCGCCTCGCGGGCGGGCATTGTAATTCGACGACAGCACAAAACCATAAGCTCCCGCAGTGCAGACGGCCACCAGATCCCCCGGCAAGACGTTGGCAAGTTCACGATCCCTGGCAAGAAAGTCCCCTGTTTCGCAGACAGGACCCACCACATCGGCAACCACCGTACCCCGGCTTTCGTCTCGTTTCACAGGCAGGATTTCGTGATGCGCCCTGTATAAAGAGGGCCGGATGAGGTCGTTCATGGCGGCGTCGAGAATCACAAATTCCTTTTCGCCGCTGCGCTTCCTGTACAGAACACGGCTCAAGAGGATGCCCGCCTCCGCCACCAGGGAGCGGCCCGGCTCCACCATGAGGGTCAGGTTGCGGCCCGACACTCTGTTCCGGATGCGCGTGATGTAATCGGAAATGGAAGGCGCCTGCTCGGAGGGCCGGTAGGGAACGCCGAGTCCGCCGCCCAAGTCAAGGTGCCGGATGGCGATGCCCTTGGCGCGGAGCCGGTCAATCAGTTCCAGCATGCGATCAAGCGCCGCCAGCAGCGGTTCCGGATTCAGCAACTGCGAGCCGATGTGGCAACTGACGCCCTCCAGTTCGAGATGTTGATGCCAGCGAGCCCGCGAATAAATCTCCTCCACCTCGGTCATCGCGATGCCGAACTTGTGTTCCCGCAGGCCGGTGGAGATGTAGGGGTGAGTCTCGGCATCCACATCCGGATTCACCCTAAGCGCCACCTTCGCCTTCGCCCCCAACCGCGCGGCCAGCGCGTCAATGAGCGAAAGCTCCGCCTCGGATTCGCAATTGAAGCTGTGAATCCCCTTCTCGAGAGCAAACTCCACTTCCTCAGCCGTCTTTCCCACGCCGGAAAAGACCACGTCATCCGGGTTGCCGCCGGCGCGCAGCACCTTGTGCAGTTCGCCCCCGGAAACAATATCGAAACCCGAGCCCGCGCGCGCCAGCAGCGCAAGAACCGCCAGATTGGAGTTCGCCTTTACGGCATAGCAGACCTTGTGCGGCAGGTCGCCAAAAGCGCGGTCGTAGGCGCGATAGCGACCCAGAATCGCATTCGAAGAATAGACGTAGCAGGGGGTTCCCGCGCGGCGCGCAATGGCGTCCAGCGCGACGTCTTCCGCGTACAAAAGGTTGTCCCGGTAGTTGAAGGGTGCTTCCATCCTCATCTTACTTTCATCACAATCACGCTCTGGTCATCGGATATGGGGGCTCCGGCGGCGAACTTGTCTAAGTCCTGAAAGATTGCCCCGACAATCTCGGCGGGTGATTTGTCCCTCATCTTCCGCAGCAGGCGGGCGAGGCGCTTATTGCCATAGTCCTTCAATTCTCCATCCTTGGCCGCTCCCGATTGCTGATCCACGACGCCGTCGGAAAACAACAGGACCACGTCGTCCGCCTCGGCGGCAACCACCACCTCGTCGTATTCCCGGCCCTCGAGCAACCCGACGGGGATGCCCTCCACTTGGGGAACGATCATCTCGTCTCCGCGGCAGATCATCGGCTGTGTGTTGCCGGCGTTCGTCATCGTGAACGTGCGCGTCGACGCGTTCCAAACCATCAGGAGCAAGGTGACATACTTGGTCTCCACCTTGCGTTCGAGCAGCGCCTCATTGAGGGTGGCCATCAATTCGGCTGGGCGCTTCTCACTTTGCGCCAGACTGCGGAGCAGACCGGTAACCAGCGCTCCATACAACGCCGCGGCGGCGCTCTTACCGCTCGAATCCCCAAAGCACAGCAGCAGCCGGCTGCGGTCGCGTTCAAAGAAATCGTATATGTCGCCGCTGATCTCACGCGCCGGACGGGCGCCGAGAGCGATCTCGAGTCCGGTGACGTCGGGCGCATGCCGGGGCAGTAGAATCTTCTGGAGTTTACGCGCCGCCCGCAAATCCTGCTCCAGCCGCTGCTCGCGGGAAGCCAGTTCTTCGTAGAGCCTCGCATTCTCGACGGAACTCGCAATCTGAGGCGCCAATAGGGAAAGCGCTCTCGCATGGTCGTCCGTGAAGAAGCCAAGCCGCTCGCTTTCCAGGTCGATCACGCCGATCACGCGGTCCTGGAGGATCAAAGGCACGGCGACTTCGGACTTGATATCGGGATGCGAGGCAATGTATCGCGGATCCGTCAGCGTGTCGCTGACGTTCACCGGCTTGCGCGCCGAGTACGCGGCGCCGGTAATGCCCGAACCGAGCGGAATGTTGTCGATCTCCACGCGCTGGTCATAGCGAAGGCTGAAATGGTGCCGCAGCACCTGCCGCTCCTCGTCCACCAGCAGCACGCTGAAAGCGTCATAGCTCACAAGCTGGCGGACAATCTCGGCAATCTTCCGAAGCAGATCCTCGAGCGACAGAATGGAAGAAAACTCCTGCGATACCGAACTGAGCGTCCTCAGCAACCGGTTCTGACGGTCCACCCGCCGGTACAGGCGCGCGTTCTCGATGGAAAAGCCGACCCGCCCGGCGATCAGTTGCAGCAGCGCCTTGTCGTGCGGCGTGTAGGCGTTCAGACGCGTCGATTGCGCGTCGATGACGCCCACCAGCTTGCCTCGCGCCACCATCGGAACGGCGAGTTCGCTTCTCACCGCATCGAGGGCGCTGATATAGCGGGGGTCGCTGAGCACATCGCCGCTCATCACCGGATGCCGCGTTTCGGCGGCGGTTCCCGTGAGCCCCTCGCCGAGCGGCACTACCATGTTCTTCACCACCTCCGGCCGGTGCCCGATGGCATAGCGGATCCGCAACCCTTTGATCCGTTCGCTATAGAGAAGAATGGCGAACAGTTCGGCAGGAATGACATTCTTCACGATGTTGGCGACGTTGTCGAGAAGTTCATCCAGATCGAGCGTTTCTGCCGTGGCTGTCGACACATCCAGCAGGAAGTCGAGCAATTCGGCGCGCTCTTTGAACCGGACACGGGACTTGGTGGTGTCAGCCATGAGAATGCCTGCTCCGGATCAGGCCGCGGTTTCCTGGACGATCTTGACGCTGGCGCTCGCTCCGATGCGGCTCGCCCCGGCGGCGTGCATGACTCTCAAATCCTTCAGCGTGCGGATGCCTCCGCTGGCCTTGACGCCCATTCCCGGCCCCACCGCCGCCCGCATGAGGGCCACATCGTGCGCGGTGGCGCCCGATTTCGAGAATCCCGTGGACGTCTTGACGAAATCCGCGCCCGCCAGTTTGGCCAGGGAGCAGGCGATTACCTTCTGGTTATCATCGAGCAGCGCGGTTTCGAGGATCACTTTCAGAATCGCCCCTCCGCGATGGCAGGCTTCGGCAACAGTCTGAATATCGAGTTTGACCGCGTCGAAATCGCCCGAGCGCAGGGCCCCTATGTTCAGAACCATGTCCACCTCGTGAGCGCCCACCTTGACGGCAGCCTCGGCCTCCGCGGCCTTGATTGCCGCGGTGGCCGCGCCCAGCGGAAATCCCACCACCGTGCACACCTTCACCGGCGAACCGGCAAGCTCCGCCGCCGCCACCGGCGCCCAGTAGGGATTGACGCAAACGCTGGCAAAGCTGTACTGGCGGGCTTCGCGGCAGATCTTCACAATCTCCTCGCGCGTCGCCTCCGGCTTGAGTAACGTGTGGTCGATCAAAGCGGCGATCCGCGGATCGATGCGCGTAGTCCGGTCCGAAGCGGAGACTCGGTCGGCGCCCGAGGAAATAATTTCCCGCGTCTTCTTCGCGCACGTCTGCGCGCAGCGCTGCGTACAGCCCGGACACACCATGTCCGGAATATTCAGACCTTCGGCGTTGGGAGCAAAACCCGAAGCGCGAGGAACGCGGGCGAGGATTTCGTCCCCGATCTGGGCTACTAAGCGCTCTAGCTCCTGGGAGTCCAAGTGGCGAATCTCTTCTCGATTTCCGTAATCTTGTCCACTCGCGCCGCGTGCCGTCCTCCCGCGAATGGCGTCCCCAGCCACACCCGCAGCACCTCTTCCGCTTGTGTGTTGGTCAGCAGCCGTCCCCCGAGAGTGAGCACGTTGGCGTTGTTGTGTTCGCGGCTGTTGCGAGCCGAAGCCTTATCGTAACATAGGGCTGCACGCACCCCCGGCACTTTGTTGGCAGCCATCGCGGAGCCGATTCCGGCCCCGTCGATGATGACGCCGCGCGCCGCTTCGCCCCGGGAGACGATCTCGGCCACCTGAAGGGCAATGTCAGGATAGTCGGCGGGCTTTGGCTCATGCACGCCCACATCCCGCACCGTGAGCCGCAATTCCGCAAACAGCGGCTTCAACGCCTCTTTCAGCGCATAGCCGCCGTGATCGGCCCCCAACGCCACCGTGAGTTCCGGCGGCGCAATACCGTTCAACTCGTCCGGACGCACCTCGCGGACAACCACGCCCCGCTCGCGGGCAAGGTCCGCCGCCGAGGGAGTTACAATGGTCCCGATTGCGATCTTCAGCTCCCCGGAAAGGGGGATATCACTTGCCGTTACGACGTTGCGCATACATCCAGGCGGGAGAAAATTCCGTATCCTCCATTGTAATGAACCCACGCATTCTGATCCTGCTTATTTTTTCCGTATTTGTCCTGCCCGCGCGCCCGGCGGAAATAGCCCCCCTCCCCCAGGCGCGGTTCGTCCTGGCAGCCCAAACCAAGTCTTCGCCGGCCGCTCCCGCCCAGGGCATGACAGCGGCGCAACAAGGCGATTCGCTGTCAAAGCTGCTCACTCGCCAGGACCTGGGGGTCACCGCCATGCTGCTGGGCCTGGCGCTGGCATTCGGGTTCGGAGCCCTACATGCCCTATCGCCCGGACATGGCAAGACCATCGTGGCGGCCTACCTGGTCGGGTCGCGCGGAAATCTCAGCCACGCGCTGTTTCTGGGCGGAATGGTCACCTTTACCCATACCGTCAGCGTGTTTCTCCTGGGGCTGGGAACGCTATTTCTTTCGAAGTATGTCGTTCCCGACAAGATTTACCCGATTCTCGGAACGCTCTCCGGGCTGACCATCGTAGTGATCGGCGCATCCCTCTTTTATCAGCGATTGAAGCGGCTCGTCACGCCGGCTCCGCACCATCACCATCATGATCACGATCACGATCACGATCACGAACTCGCGCACGCCCACGCACACCCGGCTCACCAGCATGATCACGGCCACTCTCACGATCATCCGCACCCTCACCAGGATCACCACCACGGCCATGATCACGAGCACGGCCACCATCACGGGCCCGGCGGGCACTCCCATACGATTGAAGGGGAAGTGACCATGGCCGGCCTGGTCGGCCTTGCCGTGAGCGGCGGCATGGTTCCCTGCCCTTCCGCCCTCGTGCTGCTGCTGAGTTCCATCGCCATCGGACGCGTCGGCATGGGGCTGCTGCTGCTCGTCAGTTTCAGCCTTGGCCTGGCCCTGGTTCTGATAGCCATCGGGTGCGTGGTGCTCTACGCCAAAGACCTGCTCCCCGGCACGCCCAAGGTGACTCGCAGCCCGTTCTTCCGCATGCTGCCGGTGATGTCCGCGGCTGTGATTACCGTTGTCGGACTGGTGATGACGGCCGCCGCCCTCGGGCTGATCAAGACCGTGATCTAGTCCGGCCCGCGCCCGGAATCCGCATAAGAAATCCACAAATAAAGAAGAAAACTGTTTGCATTTTCGCGCAAGTGGGCGCATACTTTTCTAACCGCCGGAGATAGGCTGAAGTGCCGCCTGCCCGGCCCCCACTCTCTGGAAAGGAAAGCCGTTTCCCATGAGCGATACCCCTGCGTATGCAAAAGAATTTGTCCGCTTGTCTGCCGTTCCCCAAGCCATTCCGAGCCAATTAGGCCCTCTCGCCGGGCTCCTTGGAACATGGATGGGCAGCAAAGGCTGGAATCTCATCGCGGTTCCCCACGCCAATTCATTCCTGCTTCTGGTCCGCCCCTACATCGAGACGCTGACCTTCGCTCCGATAGGCGCCCTTGTCCCCAACCGCAGCGGCACGGAGACGCTGATGATCCCGGGAATCGAGTACAACCTGCGGATTACCGACGCCGAAACCAACGAAGCGATGCATGTGGAAAACGGAATGTGGCTGCTGCTCAACGATCCGCAGGATCCAAAAGGTCTGCACATTGCCCGCCAATCCATCGTTCCTCACGGCGACTCGCTACTGGCGCTCGGCAACAGCAGCGTTGCCGCCGGACCTCCTCAAATACCCGACATCAGCACGCTTCCCGATACCGGCACGGGAGCCCCGCTGGGCTACACAGACCCGTACCTGACCCCTCTGCCCGGCTTCACCAAAACGAACCCAAACGCGACCTTGCGCAACGCCATCCAGGGGCAAAAGATTCTCGAAACCGTGACCATCAGCGTGAGCACAACCCCTCCAGGCGGCATCGTCAACATTCCCTTCATCGTCAAGAACGCCGACGCCCGTCATTTCGCTTCCACTTACTGGATCGAAAAAGTCCAGGACTCCGCCACGGGAACCGTTTTCGAACAACTCCAGTATTCGCAGCAGACTGACCTGTTCTTCCTTCCCAAATTCGACGACCCCAGGCAACTGATCAAATGGCCGCACGTGAACATCAACACGCTGGTGAAGCAATAGAGAGGACTCGTAATGCAACTCCAGGCCAACCATTTCGAACTGTTGAAGCAGCATCTCCAGGCGATTGTGGAAGTGGAATTCTTCACCATTCCCCTCTATCTCACCGCCGTCTATTCATTCACGGACAAGGCTCTGGCGTACACGCCGGATGGCGGAAAAACGTTTCCGTTGAACCAACTGCAGCAGGAAACGCTCTCCGTCGCCGTTCAGGAGATGTATCATCTCCAGTGCGCCGGCAATCTGGCGAACGCCTTCGACGTAACCCCCTCCATCCCTCAGGTTCCCCTCCGCGCCGGAGCGGAGTTGACCATTCCCCACCTTGAACAGAACGGCAAGCCCTTGACCACTCAATTAGGGAATCTGCCCGCGGTGATCGGAGCGCTGATCGCGATTGAAAAGCCGGACCCGCACCCCTTCCCACCGCCGAATCCGCGGGCCATCTACCCCTCGATTGCCGATCTGTATCACGCCACGCTCCAATTGCTCGGTGGATACCTGCAGGCGTTCGCCATGACGCCCGTCACCTCCGATCCGCACTTCATCCCCAATCACAACCAGATCGCCTACGGCACCTTCGCCACCACCTACCTTTACAACGTGATCAAACAGAGGACCGATGCCGGAAGGCTCGCCAATGCCATCGCCGACCAGGGCGAGGGACACGAAGTCACTTCCAAGGTTGGCGGGATGTTCCGGTCCGGTGGCGACGGCAACGTACTGCCCGAATTCTGGCCCGCCGCCGGCACGCGCTTCTACCAGTTCGGCAAGATCACGCATTACAAGCGTTTCGAAAATGCCCAGGCCACTCTCTCGTCGCGGGACTGGAAGAAGGTCATCGGCGGCCCCGTCTTTTATGAGCCGGACGGGATCAAGTCGCCGGACCTGCCGAAATGGGCTGCCTCCTATCCGGGCATTCAGGACGCGTTGAATACCATCTGGTCTTACCTCGTGGACGGTATGCAAAGCGGCTTTGCCAACGGCAGCCTGCAACCCAACAGCCCTGACCCGAGAGTTCCGGGCTTCAACGACGCCATGCTGTCGGTCAAGTACGTCGGCCCGCAGATTTGGCAGTACGGACACTGCCCGTCCTACGTCTGGCGCAAAGGCGTTACGCCCGCGCAAGTGCAGACGGCGATGGACCAGGTGGACCCCCTCTGCCTGTTCCATTGGGATGAACGCACCGCGGAGATGCGTGCGCAAACCGGATTTGAGCCGAATGCGTGCCAGGGTCTGAACACCTGTGCGGGAAAAGGATGGGGCGGAATCGCCACAACCGCCGGCAACGGAGCCTGCGCCACGGCGGACCTTCATACATGCGGAGGAAACAACGACTGCCGCTATGAAGGAGGCTGCGGATTCCTCTCCACCGGTCAATCGGTTTGTGGAACCACCCTCGCAAGCGGGTCCGCGACTCTTCTCCCACCCTCGGAACAATGGATTCCCGACCAGAACAACTGCAAAGGATTCGGCGGTTGTCAGACTCCCATTTCGGGCAACCAGGTGTTTGACCGGACCGCCGGGGCGACCATTCAGGCCCAGACCGGTCCGGATTGGACTGCGGAGGCGAAGCAGCAACTGGAGAGCCTCATCGGATCCAACGTTTGGGACCACGCCCGCCAGATCTTCGCCGCCAAAGAAAAAATTGGCCAGTTGCCGCAGCCTCTTTCGAAGAAGATCAGCACGGTCGACTACGACGGAACCGCGCGGCGGGCGGCCGTCCAGGCAACCTCGGTCTAGGCGCTCATGACGGAACCCCGTCTGGGCTTGCCCTCCCTCGGCTTCGGTGTCGGGCTTCGCGCCCCGCACTTCCACTATGTGCTCGCCAAAGAGCCGCCCGTCGACTGGTTCGAAATCATCAGCGAGAACTACATCGATTCTCAGGGCTGGGCGCGCCATGTGCTTCGCCGAGTAGCCGAGCGCTATCCGGTGGTGATGCATGGCGTCTCTCTTTCCATCGGCAGTACCGACCCTCTGGATTTCAGCTACCTCCGCAAATTGAAAGCCTTGGCATCGGAGGTCCACCCCCGGTGGATCTCCGATCACCTTTGCTGGACCGGAGTGCTCGGGCGCACAACGCATGACCTGCTCCCGCTCCCGTTGAACGAGGAAACCCTCGTCCACGTCGTCGAGCGAATCCGCGTGGTTCAGGATTTTCTCGACCGCCCTCTGGTTCTCGAGAACCCGTCCACGTACCTCACCTTCGAGAACGACACACTCTCCGAATGGGAGTTTCTCCGCGCCATGGCGGAAGAAGCCGGCTGCGGGCTGCTGCTCGACGTCAATAATGTCTATGTTTCCGCGTTCAACCATGGGTTTGATCCGGCGCGCTACATCGAAGCGCTGCCGCGGGACCGCATCGTGCAGTTTCACCTCGCCGGACACACACACTGCGGAACGCACATCATCGACACGCATGACGGGAAGGTCGTCGACCCGGTGTGGGCGCTGTACCGGCAGGCGGCGCATCGCACCAGCGGAGTCCCGACGCTGCTCGAATGGGATGCGAAGATTCCGGAATTCCCCGTGCTGCACGCCGAAGCGCTGAAGGCGCGGGAATACTTGCGCGGCGCGCTGTTGCCGTGCGCCTCCGCCATTCCGCATTTGGATCTCGACGCCGCGCTCCCGGGCGCGCATCCGCCGCTTCCCGTCTTTGCGGAACAGCCATGAGTACGCAACTGAACCGCCTGCAGCAGACCGTCTACGCGGCCATTACGCGGTCAGAGGCCGCGCCCGCGCTCCCGCTCGTCCGTCCATCTTCCACACTGACCAGCGCGCAGCGGCTGGCCATCTATCAACGATCCTATGTTGCGCGCCTGCTCGAATGCCTCTCGTCCATCTTCCCCGCCCTGCAACATGCCTTGGGCGATGACCTCTTCCGGCGCTTCGCTCTCGACTACCTGCGGCATCACCCGCCTGCGGGCTATACCCTCGCAAATCTGGCGGACAGATTTCCGCACTACCTGGAAGAGACCCGTCCGCCCGGTGAGCAGTGGCCGGATTTCCTCATCAGCCTCGCCACTTTGGAACTGGCCGTACTCCAGGTAGCAGATGGCCCGGGATTAGAGGGCCAACCGCTCACCGGTGTCGAAGCGCCGGCAGCCTTGCCCGATGAGGCGCTGCTCGCACTGCGGCCATCGCCGGCCCCCTGCTGGCGGCTCTTCGCGTTCCCCTATCCCGTGCATCCCTATCGCCTCGCCGTGCGCCGGGGCCGGCGCCCGGACCTTCCTTCCCCCCAAAGATGCTTTGTCGCCGTCACCCGGCATCGCTACCGGGTCACGACGTTTGAGATGGACGAAGACGAGTACCGGCTACTGCGCCTGTTCGATGGCCGGCGCAGCGTCAGCGAGGCGCTCGCGGCGATCCACCCGGGACTTTCTGCGCAACAGCTCGCACAGGACCCGCCGGCCCGCCAGTACAGGAAGGAACTCGCGAATCTACCAGCCGGCGAGGTTCCGTTGTGCGGGCGAGTTCCTCAAAAGCTCGCACAGGACCCGCCGGCCCGCCAGTACAGGAAGGAACTCGCGAATCTACCAGCCGGCGAGGTTCCGTTGTGCGGGCGAGTTCCTCAAAAGATCCGGGAATGTCTGCGCGCCGCCTACAGGCGCCTTTACTTTTCGCCGCCTCCCATCAGCGGATGAACCTTCATTCCGTGCACTCCAGAATGTAGTACTTCCTTCCGTCCTCCTTCGCTATCTGGCCGGCGATGATCCATTCATGTCCATCGGCAATGTAGACACGCCGGTAGGAGTCGTATTCCACATTCATCTGCCGGTCCAGACGCGTGCACTCCACTTCGCGGGTGTCTCCCACGGACCACGCCGCCTTCACCTGGGAAAAAGGATTCACCCTCGGATGATACCAGCGGGTGATGAGTATCGGAGTGCGCCCGCTTCGCGTACGCCGCCGCTACCATTTCGAGTAATTCCGCATCGCCTTGTGGATCTGCTTCCATTTCCGCTTCTCCGCGTGCGCCGCATGAATATCCTGCATCCGCTCCAACCGCTCCGCCCCGGCGCGCAGTTTTTGAAAATTCCCCAGCCGCGCCATGTCAAGAACTCCTTCCTCGATGGCCCGAGCCACGGCACACCCAGGCTCTCCGCGATGCAGGCAATCCCGGAAACGGCACTGGCGCGCCAGTTCTGCGATGTCGCTGAAAACAGCCGATGCCGCCTCTTCTCCCGCCCATGGCTCCAACTCGCGCAAGCCTGGCGTATCGATCAATAGCCAGCCCTGCGCAAGCAAAAACATCTGTCGCCCCGTCGTTGTGTGGCGTCCGCGGCTGTCCCACTCCCGCACCGGTTGCGCCCGCTGAACCTCCGCTTGCAGAAGACGGTTGACGATCGTGGATTTGCCGGCGCCCGAGGACCCGAGCAGGACGGCTGTCTCTCCCGGTTCCACATAGCGGTGCAACTGGGCCACATCCGATTCGCTCAGAGCCGACATGAGTACGGCGGGCGCCCCCGGCGCGATCGCGTCCACACAACGCATCGCCTCGATCGGATCACTGGCGAGATCGGCTTTGTTCAAGATCACCACTGGTGACACTCCGCTCTCGTTCGTCATCATTAGGTAGCGCTCCAGGCGGCGCACGTTGAAATCGCGGTCCAGTCCCGTCACCAGAAACAGGACATCCACATTGGCCGCCAGCGCCTGTTCCTCGAACACGCGGCCCGCCTTTTTGCGCGACACTTTGCTCCGGCGCGGAAGCAGACAGCGGATGACGTGATCCGCGTCGAAGCCTACCCAATCTCCAGTAACCGGCGTTGGGCCCTTCCAGGCGCCGGGAAGACGGGCTGTCCGGATACCGCCCACCATCCATAGTTCATAATGTCCACGGGTTTCCGAAGCGACGCGCGCGGGGGAAAGTGCGGGCTCGCAACGGGAAAATGCCTGAGCGAAATGGTCGCTCCATCCAAACAGAGACAACTCCATTGGGAAATCCTTTTTGTGCGGACACACTAATCAGGAGCGGCGCCCGGAGCGCCGGAGGATGGCTAGAGGATGGAGACAAGGACAGGCAGAGGCAAGCAAAGAGGATAGCGCGGGAGGAGGTTGAGCTTCTACGTGTAAAAATTTACACTATAGACGTGCGCTCCGTTGTCCATTGCGATGGCGACCGCTTCTTCGCCTCCATCGAGCAGGCCGCCGATCAGCGCCTCCGCAACCGCCCCATCGCCATCGGCGGCGCCAGACGCGGCATCGTGATCTCCGCCAGCAACGAGGCCCGCCTCTCCGGCATCCGCCCCGGCATGCCCGTCCGCCGCGCGAAACGCGCCTGCCCCTCCCTCCTGGTCCTTCCCGGCCACTTCGATCTCTATGAACAGTTCTTCCAGCAGATCCTCTGCCTTTGCGAAGAAACCACCCCGTTGGTACAACCCGTCGCCATCGGAGCCGCCTATCTCGATCTCACTGGCACGCGCGCCATTCATGGCAAAGGCGCTCTGCCTGTTGTCAGGCAGTTGCGGCAAACCGTACAGCGCTGGCTGCGAGTATCGTTTTCCACGGGTATCGCAGCCAACAAAACCGTGGCGCGCATTGCATCGCGGCTCCGCAAACCCGCTGGAGAGTTCGTCGTATTGCCCGGACGCGAAGCGTCTTTCCTCGCGCCGTTATCCGTTGGATGTCTGGAAGGAATCCGTCCGGAGACGCGCGAGACTCTCGAACTGGCCGGGGTGCGCACGCTGGGAGCGCTGGCTTCGGCGCCGCTCGATGCGCTGCAACTCGCGCTCGGCCGCCATGCCCTGCAATGGCAGCGCCGGGCGCAAGGCGTCGACGAGGATCCTGTCCGGCCGCAGTCTGCAAATGCCCCACAATGGCGCGAGTCGGTCGAATTCGCCGAAGAAGCCTGGGAGGAGCCGCGGATTCTCGCTTCACTGAGAACAATGCTCGAACGGCTCATGACGCGTGTTCGCGAACAGGGCATCGAGGTGCGGCGCCTCACGCTCTCTCTGCGCTACACCGATCGCGAAGAAACCGGACATTCCCTGACGCTCGCCGCGCCATCGGACCTTGAAATGGATTTCGAACCCGCTCTTCCCGGTTTGCTGCGCTCCGCCTGGAAACGGCGAGTGCGCCTCCGCGCCCTCTCACTCTCCGTCAGCCGCATCTACCGGCCTTCTCCACAACTGCCGCTGTTTGATGGATTGCCCGGCGAGCATGCTTCCTTGCGCACACTGGCGGCGGCAGTCGACCGGATCAGGCGCAAATATGGGGAAAACGCCATCCGCAGAGGAGCGCCAGCAGAATCCCCTTCTTAAGAGGTAGAATCAACGAGGTAGAATCGGCGTATACACTGCTGATCAAATTGTGTATACTCTGTTACCATTGGCTTTATCGCTAGCACCGTGAACAATGGGGCGAAGCAAGCAGCTATAGCTTCGCGCTGGAGATAAACTGTAGTCTTCAGTTAAGGATAGAGTTTGGATTTTTGCCTGGAGGAAGGGAATGAAACTTTGGTGGTCAAGTGTGTTGCCCCTAGCGGCCACGCTGTGCCTGACGTTCACTACCCCAACGGTAGTGAGGGCACAGTCCGGACCCAAGTTAGTGGGAACGGGACCGGA
>WBZR01000591.1_pt1 | contig 55405 bp, 53 predicted proteins | sample 5204231 | NCBI WGS metagenome assembly WBZR01 (sample SAMN12412403, study PRJNA552823) | activated sludge metagenome | isolation source: activated sludge from anammox sidestream of wastewater treatment plant... | place: USA: Virginia | collected 2017-08 | reverse complement strand
TATCAAAAAGTTCTTTTAATTTTGGATTCACAAACAGCTGGCTTTTGTGGTTGGCATTGAGCGTTGGAGTTGTGAATTGCTTTCATTTATCAAAAAGTTCTTTTAATTTTGGATTCACAAACAGCTACCGGAAGACAAGTTAGAAGAAATTCAGAGTTGTGAATTGCTTTCATTTATCAAAAAGTTCTTTTAATTTTGGATTCACAAACAGCACCCTGCCGACCTGATCAACATTCCTCCGCGTTGTGAATTGCTTTCATTTATCAAAAAGTTCTTTTAATTTTGGATTCACAAACAGCTCTTCCATTTCTATTATTTTATCAAATGCAGTTGTGAATTGCTTTCATTTATCAAAAAGTTCTTTTAATTTTGGATTCACAAACAGCACCTTGAAGTTTAAACGGTCTTTGCTGGTAGTTGTGAATTGCTTTCATTTATCAAAAAGTTCTTTTAATTTTGGATTCACAAACAGCCAATAGTATTTTTTGCACAAATATCAATTAGTTGTGAATTGCTTTCATTTATCAAAAAGTTCTTTTAATTTTGGATTCACAAACAGCTAGCGCAGGAAATATCTGTTCAGGATCGTAGTTGTGAATTGCTTTCATTTATCAAAAAGTTCTTTTAATTTTGGATTCACAAACAGCTGGCTTTTCTGAGAATTCAAATGATACTAAGTTGTGAATTGCTTTCATTTATCAAAAAGTTCTTTTAATTTTGGATTCACAAACAGCTTTGGGAGTTTCTTGTAATCAAAGCCGATTGTTGTGAATTGCTTTCATTTATCAAAAAGTTCTTTTAATTTTGGATTCACAAACAGCAAACAAACCGGCAATGTCTTTGCTCAACCGTTGTGAATTGCTTTCATTTATCAAAAAGTTCTTTTAATTTTGGATTCACAAACAGCTTACCTGAGTATTTCATAAAATTTGAGCAGGTTGTGAATTGCTTTCATTTATCAAAAAGTTCTTTTAATTTTGGATTCACAAACAGCGAATGCCCAAGCCAACCTTACCAGTGGATAGTTGTGAATTGCTTTCATTTATCAAAAAGTTCTTTTAATTTTGGATTCACAAACAGCCCGTTGCTGTAAACTTGAACGAAACCGCCAGTTGTGAATTGCTTTCATTTATCAAAAAGTTCTTTTAATTTTGGATTCACAAACAGCGATCCTGCAACCTATTTACCGAACCAAAGCGTTGTGAATTGCTTTCATTTATCAAAAAGTTCTTTTAATTTTGGATTCACAAACAGCACCCTGAAACCTATTTACCGAACCAAAGCGTTGTGAATTGCTTTCATTTATCAAAAAGTTCTTTTAATTTTGGATTCACAAACAGCAAGCGGATATGTTGTTGTTGATGGGTTTCAGTTGTGAATTGCTTTCATTTATCAAAAAGTTCTTTTAATTTTGGATTCACAAACAGCCACCGCCTCCGATTCCTGAAGCGTCTATTAGTTGTGAATTGCTTTCATTTATCAAAAAGTTCTTTTAATTTTGGATTCACAAACAGCAATACCGCCGATGCCTTTATATGTTGCACCGTTGTGAATTGCTTTCATTTATCAAAAAGTTCTTTTAATTTTGGATTCACAAACAGCATGACTACTGGTGTAAAGGGCTTTCATTCTGTTGTGAATTGCTTTCATTTATCAAAAAGTTCTTTTAATTTTGGATTCACAAACAGCCAACTCATTTTATGGCTATCACGGCGAGCGGTTGTGAATTGCTTTCATTTATCAAAAAGTTCTTTTAATTTTGGATTCACAAACAGCTGGCGGCGCATTGCACACCGCCTAACCAGTGTTGTGAATTGCTTTCATTTATCAAAAAGTTCTTTTAATTTTGGATTCACAAACAGCCTATTTTAGCATTTATCCTCGCACGTGGGGTTGTGAATTGCTTTCATTTATCAAAAAGTTCTTTTAATTTTGGATTCACAAACAGCAATTGCTGAAGATGAATATTTTCAAAGATAGTTGTGAATTGCTTTCATTTATCAAAAAGTTCTTTTAATTTTGGATTCACAAACAGCAGAAGTTTTCATCCGTTTATGAAGAAAAACGTTGTGAATTGCTTTCATTTATCAAAAAGTTCTTTTAATTTTGGATTCACAAACAGCCTTCGGTTAAAATTGAAACATAGTATCTTCGTTGTGAATTGCTTTCATTTATCAAAAAGTTCTTTTAATTTTGGATTCACAAACAGCCAGGGTTTTCTAACGCTTTTTCATAACGTTGTTGTGAATTGCTTTCATTTATCAAAAAGTTCTTTTAATTTTGGATTCACAAACAGCCGCCATCGCCCGCGTGACCGCCGCCCTCGCGTTGTGAATTGCTTTCATTTATCAAAAAGTTCTTTTAATTTTGGATTCACAAACAGCCATACCGTGGAACATTCCCCCTATGCGGGAGTTGTGAATTGCTTTCATTTATCAAAAAGTTCTTTTAATTTTGGATTCACAAACAGCCCCTCATTCCTATACAGGCGAAGATGTACTGTTGTGAATTGCTTTCATTTATCAAAAAGTTCTTTTAATTTTGGATTCACAAACAGCGGTGCCGGTGGGGTTGTTGGGGCCGCAGAGTTGTGAATTGCTTTCATTTATCAAAAAGTTCTTTTAATTTTGGATTCACAAACAGCACCCCCGATCAGGATACGGCCGACCTGGTGTTGTGAATTGCTTTCATTTATCAAAAAGTTCTTTTAATTTTGGATTCACAAACAGCGTCACAGGGTTGAAACGTACTGTTTGTAAGGCTTTGGGTTCTGTTGTTCAGGAATTGAAAAACAGAACCCAAGCTGATTTTTGTTCCGGTATTTTTTTATTTTTATTTTTCTGACAGCTCTAAAAAAGCGTCAATTGCTGTGGTGGTGGTGTTACAGATTCTTTTTTAGTACCGAAAAATAACTCCATACAGCCAAACTGTTTGTCGGTGATGGTGAGCACACCTACCTTGCCCTTTTCGGGTAGTATGCTCTTTACATATTTCTTATGCGTTTCGGCATTTTCCATGCTTTGGCAAAAACGAAGGTAAATCGAGAACTGGAACATATTGAAGCCGCGCTCCAGCAATTCTTTACGAAACTTGGCTGCATCGCTCCGCTCTTTTTTGGTCTCAGCCGGCAGGTCAAATAATACGAATATCCACATGTTTCTATAAGCATTAAATCGCAAACTATCCATTGGCGAGGTTATTTGAACACGGGGAAGGGAATTTTTCTGATATCGCCGGCGAAACAACGATTGAGTCCGGCGGTGGTCATACTCACAGCATGAAAGAGGGGCCGTGTAATCTTGCCGATGGTTACATCTATCTGTGGCAGTTTTAATAATTCTATCTTCTGCTCCCGGGTGAGGCCATCTGATGGATGTTGCTTTATCAACCCAAACACCAGCCAGTCAACATAAGGTCTGTATGGCTCCATGATGTCGTCTGCCAGGCAGAAAGCATTGTACTTGTTCTTATGAAAAAGGCCGAGTGACGGATGCAGACCGGTAGCGGCAAGTGCACGGGCTATCACCGAACGAAGTATGGCATAGCCATAATTGAGCTGGGCATTGGGCGTATCGCGCTCCTGCGATCGTATAAATTCAGTACCGTAGAGTTGGTTCCAATAATGTCCGGCTGCCTGTGCTTCGCAGTTGGTAGTATCGCCACTCAGTACCTGCTCTTTGAGTACATGCAGTCGCCTGCTATTTAGGTTTAGCTTATCGAGCAATATCGCCTGGTTGGCTATCTTGGCCTTTACGGTCTGCTGCCAAAGTTGTTTTTTAAGCGGCATGCTTGCCTCTACCTGTGTTGTCATTACCTTGGTCTGGGTAGTATTGGCATCAAATGGCAGAAACATACCGCTGGGCATATACTTGCTATTGCAGGATATGAGTGCCACATTCTCTTCCATAAATGCCTCTAATACTGCAGATGATATGGTTATCTGCGGGTTTTCGAGCACTACCATGCCAAGATCCATGATGGGTACGGTGTGCCGGGTACGGCCTTCATCCTTCAGCTCTACTATCAGCTGGCTGTTTTGCACACTCAGGTGTGCCGGATTGCTAAAATGCAAAGTACGCTTTACCATAACTAATAGCTTAATTGTTATAAACTATTTAACTACAGCATATTATATATTGTTACATTTTATATGTAATCATTTTTTACAAATTTTTCATTTCCGACCTGCAGGCTTTCCAATTTCGATACAGGGTTACCTGTCATTTTTTTAATATTCTCCTACCCAAATAATGTCTCCAAGATGATTTGTGCGTACTTTTACTGTTTGGCTTATTCCATTTACCCCTACTCTTTTCCATGTAGTTTCCTTTAATTCATTTACATTTTCAACGGTTGTTTCAAGATGATGTCTGAAAACATAATCTCTTGTTGCAATTTTCTGTACTCTAAACAAATTCGGACTTATCAGTTTTCTGTTTTTGGGGTCAAGCAAATCCATCTCTGCCGGATTAAATCCAGTTTTTTCATTGGGGAAAACAAAGAGCTCATTTTGCTTCATTGAGAATAAAAAATGCCATCCAAGGTCGTGGTTATATTCTTTATCTATGACAGGGAGACCCTGATTGACGCGAGCTACGGCTTCATAAAATGAAACAGCTTGTTCTTGGAGTACACCATTTTGATCCATGTAAATGGCAATGTGATGATTATTGCCGGTGCTTACAAAATCTACCGGTATTTTTTTCCCATTGCTGTCTAAAATAAATTCTCCAAAGTGATTCTTTTTGAAATGCAAGGCTTCGGCATTATTAACCCCACTAATGGTTACCCGCTTTATAGAAATACCTTTTTCCTTGTTTAGCCAAATTGGATTTTTCTCTAAATCAGAAAAAGCTTTTTTAGCATCGCCTCCATAGGCATTTAGTCTGGCTTTGAGCAGGTGTTTAACCCCTTCATCCAATACTTTGTCAATTGTTTTTTCATCCTTAAAATTATCAGGAGATATATCCTTGCGAATCGAAAAATCTTCCTCAAGCCATACTATCTTAACCGTTTCAGGCAAAGTAGTGGTTTTAGATTCATCTAAATAAATGGGTTGTTTACTTAATGCATTTTTACCGGCAAAGGCTTTTTTGGGGTCGTTGTTATTAGCTTCCAACCTATCTAATAACAATTTTCTGAAAAGAGGATTGGATACCTTTTGTGCCATTTCTTTATCAAACGAAGCAGTTATTTTTACTTCTTTTTGTTCGTAATATTGGTAGCATCCATACACCGTTTCTTTGTGTAGTTGTCCTCGTGGCGTAAGTGTTTGCTGTACGGTTTGTTTACCGACTATCTTGTTTTTTCCCTTACTTACAACTTTATTTTTGGCTTTGTGAGAAATAATCACATGCTCTAAATGCTCCTTTGCCACCTGCCTGAAATTAGGAAAGGGCTGCTTAAACACTCGTTTTTTATCTCCATTGTCGTCTATCTGCAATTCGGTTTCCTTTGTTTCAATGCCAATAATATTTCCATGCAATTTGTGTTTCTCGTTTTTTCTGGCATTCAAGTAATTGAGGTATTGAATATAGCTATGTTTGGTAAAAGCTACCGTTAAAGCATCCATGGCATGGTGGCGATGGTCGTTTCTTTTTGTCCAATCTTTTATTACTTCTACTTTCTGCCCATATTTTCTCTCTTCCATCTCGGTAAGTCCTAATGCCCTATACTTTGGCAAATTCAGTTCTTTCATCACATTCATTAAGCACCAATCTTCTCTAAGTCGATCGGTTATTTGACCGGAGGTGGATACTACTGCTTTGGTTATGGTAAATAATATTTCTTTTGCTTTTTTAGCTATATACTGGCTGTCTCTTAAATCTCTTTCTATAAATCCATCGCCAATTTCGGATTCGGGCATTAATAATTTTTTGTACTTGGCTTTAGTGATAACTTTTGTTTTAAATAATTCTTCCACCCTTGTTTGGTAAGCGGTTAAGCCCTCTGCTCCAAATTTTCTATCCATGTAATCATAAGCTGTTTGATTGCCCTTATCTAAATTATCTTTTCTATATACTACAGTTTTGTTGGAAAAGCTATCATCAAAAAGCCGTGATTGGGGAATGATATGTTCAATGTCAATCTGTTTGCTAAATAGCAACTCCTTGGGAATATAGGTATCGGTATATAAATCTTTGTACCCCGTGTTTTTCAGTTCTTCATATAAGCGGTAGCGGATAATATCATTTCGGGTGGGATTGGCAACCCCAAATTCCTTTTGCAATAGTTTTACAATTTTTTCATGTTCTATTTTTGCAGCATTAATATTGCTGGTCATCTCCGCTCTTTCTTTGGCGTTCTTCTTTAGTTCACGAGCCAATTCTATTCTAATTTCATCAAAATGGAAATACTTGGTTATGTTCCCATCAGCATCTTTCTCCGAATTTTTGAGGATTAAAGTATTCACTACATTAATCATTTGGTTCAATATTTTTTCAACCACCGGATTTCGTAAACTGTTTTTTGGGAGCAAATCCAATGTATCATTCAGCTTTCTGTTTTCTAATTCCTCTTTAGTAAGCGAATGTTTGGAATGGCGGTAGCCGGCTAACTCACAAGCCTCACTAAATTTCTTTTCCTTTATATGAGGAAATATTTGGCGCATGGCTTTGGCTGATAAATTCCCGTAATCGTTCTGTAAATTAATATTAGCCAACACGCTGGCATACTCCTTGCTATAGCCAAATTTTTCTTGTAAAAGCTTATATAGTGTTTCATTACCCGAGGTAGAATTGTCGCCTTCATAAGCGTACAACAAATGCCATAATTGATAAGAAGCTTGTTGTTCAAAAGCCTTACCTTCCAGCATAGCATCAAAATCCAGTATAGCAGTATTAATACCAATAGTTGAAAAAATATCTTTTACTACTTTTTTTATTCCGGCTGCCGATACATCTAAATCTTTTAACTCTATTTCGTCTTTGTTTGATTTAATTTTTAAAAAATCTCGTAAATCATGCCCCGATATTTCAATAATTTTTAAGTAGGCTTCATATAAGGATTGTTGTGTTCTATTGCCTTCTAAGGTGGTATAATTCATTTCCCATTCATTGGCTTTATCGCCTAAAAGTTCAATGACAGCAGAGGAAGTAAGGTTCCCTTTCAGGTTCAATTCATCAAATAATATTTGCTTGGCTTCCTGGTCGAAAACAAATTCATTTTCATCAGCGAACAACACTTGTTGAGAACTATTTTTGCTTGACCGCTTCTTTGATGCGCCTTTTCTACGGATAATAACATTATGGAGCATCTGCCAGATCTTAAATTCCTGAAATAAAGGAGATGATTTTGGTGCAACTCGAAACCCAATGGTCTTTTTTACTATTTGTCCGTTTTTATTTAATTCTATTTCTTTACTTTCCAACTCACAGAAACTTATCAATCCCTTTTGAGATTTTAATTTTCGTTGGTAAAAAATAATCACATCCCTTATCTGTTCTTTTAGTTCCTTAGTCAATTGTGGGTGATATTGAGCCTGGGTTTCCCATATTTTTTCAAATTCATCTAAATAATCCTGGCGGTAAAAAACCTGATTTTTTAAACTGGTATGTGGGTTTTTCTTGAGTTGGCGATATAAATACTCACCTACTGTTTCTTTATTAAAATACAACTCTTTGCTTCTGTCGGATATAGCTCCCAAATAACCACTTGAATTATTGAGGTTGTTGTTTATTTCGGTAAGCACATAAGCCATTTGTTCTTTTTCTAATGGGATGGAAACAGCATCACTTCTCCATCTATATGCCTGCAATCTTTTCTTCTCCCGGTTGGACAGCTTGATGGTTTTTTCGTTTTTTAAGCTATCTTCTAAGTCTTTTATATCGGCAGTATTAAATTTATGTTTTGTCCAAAACAAAGCAGCAGTGGCTCTTTGCCCCTTGCCTTGCAGTTCTTTATAAAATTCATCGGTAAGTAGGTCTGAATGCATTCGCCTTTGTATTTCCCAAACTTTATCAAATTCAGCTTGTAAATCTGATCTGTAAAATTCAGGTACAGATTTTTTTCCTTCTTGCAATAATTGATAGGTCAATTGTCCCGGAGTCAATTTTTCCTCATACAATCTTTTTGCAATGGCCATGCCATCTATAGCTTGCCCTTCATCTTCATTTTTGGCTTTACGGCTGCTCTTATAACCTCTTTTTGCATTAATAGCAAAAAGCACTCTGGCAAACTCATCCAATTCAATTTTTTCGATAGCAGCATTTGCTCTTAACTTCCAAGTTGAGTGTGTGGTATTAGCACCAACTTCGGTTAATTTTGTTTCCGCATTAATAATTTTTGAAGCCTTTAAAATCTCCAGCAATTGTTCACGTCTTAGTTTAAAGCGGTCTAAATTTCGTCTTGCACCTCGTTTTAGTGTTCTATCAGCATTTGTAGTTAGTGGTTTGCCTTTCTCAAAATTAGTTTGTTCATCCACGGTTAGAGGATTAACACGAACACCAATCTGTTCAATAGAGGATTGCTCAGGACTCTCACCTTCCTTAACATAAGCCCACCCAATACTATTCGTCCCTAAATCAAGCCCTAAAATATTTCTTTTCATTATGTTCCATTTTTTTGATGCCCATAAATATAGCAACAAAATACTTTAAAAGTCAACCGTACGGAAAAGAAAAGTTAAACTCTCTTGCTTTTTATGATGAAATCTTTTAATTTTGCATCAAATGAAAGCAATTCACAATAAGGATTATTCCGTTGTGGAAAGTAAGGTTTACAAAGCATACAAATAGAAAACTAATATAAACACGAATACAGCCCCACAAAAGGGGCTTTTTTATTGATTGTATGTTAATAGATAGTTTGTTTTATTATGGGTTTATTTATTGTACTTTAAAGCATTATTTGTACCTTTGTATGGTAATATCGGTACACAAGTTACAAAATAGAGTTTAATAAACTGAAATACAATAAGATATGCCTACAAAAATCAAATTAAGACAGCGAAAAATTAAGAACGGACGGGAAAGTCTGTATTTTGACATTTACCCACCTATTTTCAACCCTGTTACTGGAATAGAAAGCAGACGTGAATTTTTAAACCTGTATATCTATTCTAACCCTCAAAATAAAGAACAAGCAGAACACAATACAGCCACCTTGCAAATGGCAAATGAAGTATTGCAGGAAAAACAGGAACTTTTGAAACAGGGTAAATATGAGTTCACACCTGAACAGCCTATTAAAGTATCATTCAAAGAGGTTGAGCGAAAAAACAGCGACAAAGATTTTTTGATTGACTTATTGCAGCAAGTCCGAAACATTGAAAAACAGATTTTAACCCAACTTCAAAACTGAAAATTATGCCGTACAAATGGAAACCCACTAAAGCCCAAAAGCGTGAATTTGCTGAACGTATGGCAACCGATACGGCATACAGCGAAGCATACCACCAACGCAAAGAGCAAAGAGCCGAAAAAAGGCGTTCAACTTCAAAGTTTGATTACCAAACAGCAGGAGGCGAATACATACCCACAGAAAGCCAAAATAAAGCAGCGTTTGAGTTGTTGAACCTCAACCCCACACCCGAACAAAAAGAAGCCTGTAATATGGTTTTGTATGGCTATTCCTGTAAAGAGAAAGTACACCACGATTTTATACACCTCATCAATGAGTACATACGGAACAAAAAATAAAGTTTGTTCAGAGAGTAACAAAAGTAACTTTAGTAACTAAGCATAAAAGACAATGGCAACAAAAGTAAAATTAAGACAAAGGGCAATTTCAGGGAACAGGCAAAGTTTATACCTTGACTTTTACCCGGCTATACCACACCCCGAAACAGGCGAACCAACCCGAAGGGAATTTTTAGGGCTATACCTGTTTGATAAACCTAAAAACCCATTTGATAAGCAAAGCAATAAAGAAACTTTGCAACTGGCTGAAAACATAAGGGCGAAACGTCAAATTGAAATACAGGCAGGGAATTACGGGTTTCTTAATACTAAACTGAAAGCAGAAACAGACTTTGTGCAATACTTCAAACAGTTAGTTGAAACCAAAACAGGCGGTAATAAAAACGGTTGGCAAACAGCCTTTAATTACTTTGAAATGTTCACAGGGGGCAAACTTACTTTGTCAAACCTGAATGAAAACCTTTGTAATGATTTTCGGGAATACCTTTTAACAGCCAAACGCCAAAGAGGTATTCAGAGCGAACAGATTACCCAAAGTTCAGCCCGTGCCTATTACAACAAGTTTAAAGCTGCATTGAAACAGGCATACAAAAAGGGTTTGATTGAAAAGGATTTAAGCACCCGTATAGACGGCATAAGCGAACCCGAAGTGCAACGGGAATACTTAACACTTGAACAATTACAAGCCCTTGTAAATACGCCTTGTTCTATTCCACTACTCAAAAACGCTGCAATATTTTCAGCCCTTACAGGATTGAGATTTTCAGATATTTCAAAACTGGTTTGGGGCGAAGTACAATACAGCGAACTGGAAGGGTATTACTTACAGTTCAGGCAAAAGAAAACCAAAGGTGTTGAAGTTTTACCTATTTCAGAACAGGCATTTAAACTATTGGGCGAACGCAAAGAACCCACAGCCAAAGTATTTGAAGGTTTGATTTATTCAGCGTATTTGAATGTACACCTAAAGCAATGGATTTTAAGAGCAGGAATAACAAAGGATATTACCTTTCATTGTTTTCGCCACACGTTCGCAACCTTGCAACTTTCACACGGTACAGACATTTACACCGTTTCCAAAATGTTAGGACATAGGGAACTGAAAACAACACAGATATACGCTAAGATTGTGGACGACACCAAACGCAAAGCAGCCGACAAAATTAAATTAGATATGTAACCACTTAAAGCATAAAAGACAAATGAATGATTTTGAAAAGTATTTGAAACACCTTGATTTGGTGCAAAAAAATGAGCCTGAAAAATATGAGTTTATTAAAGAAATTGCAGACGAATTTACAGATATTGAATTAAGCGAGTTCATTGAAAAGGTTGCACTATCTTTTGAAAAATACAAAACTGATTATTTAAGCATTTCCACAAAGTCAATGAAAGAAATTTTTATTAAGGAGCAAATAGAACTTTACACATACGCAAATCATAGGTTTAAAAGATTTGGCGACTATGCCAACGAAACGTATAATAAATATCTACCCTTGTTTATTGAAGCCCTGGAATACTGGAATACAGAATTTCAGAATTTAAAAGCGTTACCACCTCAACCGATTAACAGCGAAATAGACACAAAAAAATATACAGCTAAACATTATTTACTGGCATACCTGTTTGAATGTAATGCAAAGGGCGTAAGTTACCCAATAGGCAATAAAAAAGAATTGGAACGTATAGGAAACGAACGTATGGGAGCAGGAAAAGGAAACAGATTTTACAAGGTATTCAATGAGGTTATTAATAAAGACTTAAACGCTGAAAATAACTTATTTGAAATTGGGGGCGAATACTGGCGAAAAGCAGTTATTGAACTTTCTAAAGCCCCTGAATTAGTTGAAAATTACCTACAAAGTAAACAGCTATAAAATAGAGCGAAAATAGGGCAACGCCCCGAAACGCCCCGAAAAACGCCCCACGAATTTTGGTGCATAATTAAAATATAAAGATTATGCACAATTTTGTATTAAGTCCAATTGACCCCGAAAAACTAATAAACAGTATTTCGGAACGTGTAACTGCAAACATTCTAAAAGCAGTTAGAAACGAACAACCCACCACCGACCAACCCGAACAGCTTTTAACTATTCAGGAAGCAGCCGAATTTTTGAGCCTTACAGTACCGACAATGTACAGTAAGGCATCTAAAGGCGAATTGCCTGTAATGAAGCGAAGCAAACGCCTGTACTTTTCCCGTACTGAATTACTGGAATATCTTAAAGAGGGGCGTAAAAAGTCAAACGCTGAAATTGAGCAGGAAGCCAAAGCGTATTTGTTGAACAATAAAAAAGGGCTGAACAATGGAAAGTAACCAACTGAACAGCCCTGATTTTTTGCATAAAAGACAAGGCAAAGATACGAATTTTCAGGCACAAATGAAAAGGGTATTTGCAGCCCTTTACAGGCAGCCTAAAACTATGTTAATGGTTGAGGTTGAAACGGGAATAATGCGAAGTAATATAACCCGATACGTTGCTAAATGGAAAAAACAAGACTGTATTAAAATAGTAAGGTTGGGTATTTGCCCAATATCAAAAAGTACAGGCGTTCAGTTCCTAACCACCAACCCCGATTTGTTCCCGGCTATTGTTGAACCTTCAAATACTGTTAAGCTATGAAACTAAACCCCGTATTTGATGACCTCAACAACCCATTAGAACAGCCCGAAGTTTGGAACAATCATTTTGACCAACTGGAGCAGAAACGAAAAGAAGCAGAACAGAACAAAGGGTTATTTAAAGTAAAGACAGCCAACGAATGGTTGGAACTTGCAAAAACAAGTCCTATTCCTGAAATGCTTTTTGGCGAATTTTGGCACGAAGGCGAAATAAGTATTTTGTTTTCAGATAGTAATTTGGGTAAGTCCATTTTGTCCGTTCAGATTGCAGACAGCATAAGCAAGGGGCAACAAATACCCGGCTTTAAACTGGAAGCAAAGAAACAGCCTGTTTTATACTTTGATTTTGAACTTTCAGCCAAACAATTTGAGGTAAGGTATTCAATAAAGAATGAAGCCCAAAAGGTATTTGAAAATCATTATTCATTTGATGACAATTTCAAACGAATTGAAATAAACCCCGATGCAGAAATACCCACAGAAAGCACCTTTGAAAATTATCTTAATCAATCTTTGGAGCAAAGCATAATTGAAACAGGGGCTAAAATCTTAATCATTGACAATATTACATACCTTAAAAACGAAACGGAACAGGCAAAACACGCCTTACCATTGATGAGGTATTTAAAGGATTTGAAAAGCAAATACGGACTTTCAATATTAGCACTTGCACACACCCCCAAACGTGATTTAAGCCGACCAATAACGCAAAATGATTTAGGCGGTAGTAAAATGCTTTACAATTTCATAGATAGTTGTTTTGCTATTGGGCAAAGTAACACGGATAAAAATTTGCGGTACATAAAGCAGATTAAAGCCCGAAATACAGCAATGATTTACGATACTGAAAACGTAATAGTTTGTCAAATTGATAAGCCGTACAATTTCCTTGCATTTGAATTTATTGATTATGGAGCAGAACGGGAACACTTGAAACAAGTTACTGAAAAAGACAGGGAAAGCACAATTGAACAAGCCAAAGAATTGAGCCAAAAAGGATATTCACAAAGGCAAATTTCAAATGAATTGGGTATTTCATTAGGAGCAGTAAATAAGTATTTGAAAAAGTAAAAGCGTTCACACCGTTCACACCGTTCACACCTGAACACCGTGAACACCGTGAACACATAACAAAGAAAAATGAATACAGAACACCGATACATATTAGAAAAAGGCAGTAAAAAGCACTATTGCCCGGAATGTGGTAAAAAACGGTTTGTTCGCTTTGTGGATATTGAAACAGGCGAATATTTACCCGAACAATACGGACGTTGCGACCGTGAAAGTAAATGTAATTATCATTTAAACCCTTATACAGACGGTTACGCAAAAATGATTTGGGAACAGGAACGGGGCAACCGTTCGGAATTACCGAACAACTGGAAGCCAAAGCCAAAAAAGGCAACACCACAGCCCACACCTGAACCCGTATTTTTTGACTTTGATACATTCAAACAAACATTACAGCCCGAACGCTATGAAAAGAACACGTTTATACAGAACCTATTTTACAGGGTACAATTTCCCTTTGAAGTTGATGAGGTTACAAAGGTTATTCAGTTGTACCGATTGGGTACGGTTGCAAATGGTTACAGAGCAGGGGCAAATACTTTTCCTTTTATTGATATAAAGGGCAATGTAAGAGCCGTTCAGGTTAAGCAGTTTGACGAACAAAACCACACCACAGGCACGGACTTTTTACATTCAATAATTGAAAAGCACCACACCCGAAACAATAAGCCTTTGCCTGAATGGTTGGAAGCGTACACAAAGCAGGATAAACGAATTTCCTGTTTATTTGGCGAACACCTATTAAGTAAATACCGCAGCAACCCCGTTGCGTTGGTTGAAGCCCCAAAAACAGCCGTTTACGGTACTTTATATTTTGGTTTTCCTGAAACACCTGAAAGCCTTATTTGGTTGGCGGTTTACAACAAAAGCAGTTTTTCATTTGACAAGCTGAAAGTATTGCAAGGGCGTTTTGTGTATGTATTTCCCGACCTTTCAAAAGACGGTAACACCTTCAAAGAATGGGAAACCAAAGCCAAAGAATATGAAAGCCGTTTGCCCGGAACACGTTTTATATTTTCGGACTTACTGGAGCAGTTAGCACCTGAACGGGACAAAAGCGAAGGCAATGACCTTGCAGACTATTTAATAAAACAGGATTGGCGACTATTCAGGAAAAGGAACATTCAGGAACAACCACCAAAGCCCGAACCTGAAAAAGTTACTAAAGTTACTAAAGTTACCCACCAACAAAACATTATTTTTTCACACGCTGAACCATTGCCGAAAGTTGAGGTGTTCAAAACTGAACGAATTGAACAGCCCGAAAACTGGAGCAATGATATTGCAGAACTTGAAAACTACTTTGCAAGTATTGAACTACCAACCCAGCCCGTAAAGCTGAACAGGTGCAGCACAATAACGGATTGTTTCCTATTCATTGAAAGCCACTTTGCCACCGTGAAAGCGAACAACGGCAAACGAACCTTTTTACCTTACCTGAACAGATTACAGGAATTGAAACAAGTATTAACAACAAATTTTAATTGATATGAAAACAAAAGAACAAGTTTTAACAATGGGTTTACGTGAAACCCTTAAAAACATTATGCAAAAGGAAATTGAAAAGCTACCTGAAACACTTGAAGCATTAGACCCAAAGGAGCGTATAAACGTGGTTTGTAAACTTATGCCGTATGTTTTCCCAAAAGTTGAAACAGTACACCCCACAGAGGGCGAACCCTTGCAGTTTGGTAATTGGTAATATTACAAGTTCCTTAATGATTTAGGTTTCATTTTCAAAATAAAATTCAAATGCCAAAGCCCCATACATTCCCAACCCTATACAATGAAGCGTTGCAAATACATATTTCAAAGTTGAAAGGTTGGGGCTACCTTGACCCGGAACAGATTAAAAGCGGTACACTCAACTGGAGCAGAAACGGAAACCCCACAGGCAGCATTTCAATACAGGTAAACACCCACAGCAAACAACCATACGTTGAACTTGATTACAAATACAGGGACGAACCCCGAAACTATAAAGTATATTTAACCTCAACCCCTTCAAACCTGAACAAGGGCGAAATATGGTATTTCATTTGCCCACAAACAAAGAAGCGTTGCCGTAAACTGTATTCAATAGGCGGTTACTTTTTACACCGTGAAGCGTTCAACGGTTGTATGTACGAAACACAAACCCAAAGTAAGAAGTACAGGCAACTGGATAAAACATTAGGGGCTTACTTTAAAAGTGAGGAATTATACGAAGAACTGTATAAAAAGAATTTTAAAAAAACGTATGCAGGAAAACCTACCAAAAAGTATTTGCGAATAATGGAACAAATACAGAAAGCTGAAAGCATACCATACCACGAAATTGAACGGGCAATGTTAAGTTGAAACCCAAACACCCAAAAGCAAGTTTACGGTATGTATTTGAGCCTTATCTGTACCTTGTACTTACTACTAAGCACTTAAAGTATTGATAAATAAGCAATTAAAGCAAATAAATAGTTTCCGTTGTGAAAACATTTGGGTTGCTCCTTGTCCATAATCAGGGAGCATTTTTTTTTGCAGACCTTAATTTTTTTCCTGCCATACTCCTGCTTCTCTAAAAAAAATCCTTGCTTGTGGAACTTATTTCTGCTCCGCATTGTCATATTATCATATTTCTGCATACCAGCAGCCAAAACCGAAGATGCAAAACCGACAATGCCTGTCAGACGCGCAGTTTTGTACTGTATTTGATACATAATCATATCTGACTTTTTTCATTGCTTCATCATTATTACCCCGAAGTAATACTTACTGTGTAATACCATTATGGTTTACAGCATCTATTCTATTGCTAAAAACAAAAAAAACTGTAACTAAAAATTTTACAAATATGAATGCAACCCCACATCAGGTACATAACCTGATCATTCTGGACGAAAGCGGTTCTATGTACTCTATCCAATCTATCATCATGAGCGGATTCAATGAGCTGGTGCAGACCATCCAAGGCATCAGTAGAGAGTTCCCGGAACAGGAACATTTCATCTCGTTTTTCACATTTAACAGCTTAGGCACCAAAATTCTGCATTTTGCCGATAAGGCCGATAAGCTACAGGCAATCAACAACGAGACTTACAAGCCTGATGCTTCTACACCTTTGTTTGATGCTATGGGTCTTGCCCTTACTAAGATGGAGGATCACCTGAAAGGAAAAACTGACTACAATGTCTTGGTGACAATCCTTACCGACGGTGAAGAAAATGCTTCACGTGAATACTCAGGCAACGACATCAAAAAACTTGTAGAAAGGCTGAAAGAAAACAAATGGACTTTCACCTACATGGGTACGGATCATGATGTTGAAAAAATTGCTTCATCTCTTGCCATCAACAACACGCTGGCATTTGCCAAAACAAGTGAAGGCATCTCAACTATGTTTGCCGAAGAAAAGATGGCCAGAAGGAATTTTAGCAATAAATTAAGCAAAGACTTAGACCCGACATTCTCTGATTATTTTTCAAAAAAGAAATAGTACATTACGTAGTATGTTGGCAGGATACAGGTACCCCTGACTGGAGTTGTCATCTGTCAGGGGCATTCTGTCTGGCATATTCAGATGTTTGTCAGGAAGATGATGGCATTCAGCTGACTATATAATGTTTATTCTGTATCTGCACAATACATTTTTAGCCCGATAAGCCCGGCTTAGAAATTATTCTCTTTTACTACAAATAGTTATAAGCTCCATTACTCTGCGTCGGCTTAAACCCGGAAAAATGGTGGGCTATACTTGTTTTGCATTATTCGGGCGAGCAGGAAGTACAGTTTTGTTTCTGCAGTACAAACCAGTCTGTAGGGTCGCCATCGTAGTCAAATCTTTCTTTATATTCAAAACCAAGTTTTGTCAATACTCTCTTAGAGTTGTCGTTGTCGGGATGGGTAATAGCATAGATTGTTTCTAAACCCAAAATGTTAAAGCCATATTTGAGAACAGCTCCTGCAGATTCTGTTGCAAATCCTTTGCCCCAATGCTTTTGCTTGAATCTGTACCCAAGTTCATAGATATTGCAGTGGTTATTGATAGGTTCATTAAAATATTTCAAACCTGCCCACCCAATACATTCATTGTTCTCTTTATCAATAACTGCCCATCTTGCTATGCCGAATGCCCTGTATTGCTCTTTGAGCATACTGATGACTCTACTTATCTCATCTCTTGTTTGAACCGGTTTGTTTTCGATGTACCGATGTACAGCAGGGTCAGCATCCATTTCGAATAAGTCTTCAACATCGTCATGTTCGAGTTCGCGTAGGTACAATCTTGGCGTAGTGACAATTATTTTCATTTTAATTTTTTTATTTTCGGCTTACTTTCGTCTGCAAGATTAAGCATTCGCGGATTTAAAAAAAATTGCCTCGGCTGAGCTTCAGAATATTTTTTCTGAACATGATAACTGCCAGTGCATTCAATATAAGGCCAATGAATACTAATACTACGATTTTTTTCAAAAAAGATGGGTCAGTTATGGATAGATTACGCCAAAAAACATCATAAAAACTCTGTATGCTCCAATAATTGACCGATAATACAGCAGCTTTTTGCATAAGTGCCGGCATAAAGAACAGGGGCATCATGCTACCACCTATGGCACTCATAACGAGTACTACCATGGTAGATAGGCCTTGCACCTGCTGGCGAGTTTTGGCAAATGAAGCAAGGAAAACTCCAAATGCACTACAAGCAAAAGCAGTAGCAGCTATCGTTATAAGTGTGCCGGGCAAATGCTCTGTAAGGCTGAGCCCAAAACACAGCGCAGCAAACACAAACATAACCAACAGCTGGAGAATAGAGATGACATTGGCCGAAATCATCTTACCAAAAAGTATATTCAACGGATTGATGGGCGCGTATAAGAGCCTTTTTAATGTCCCTTCCTGCTTTTCGTCTAACAATCCAGACCCGATACCAACTACCGAGAACAACAGCATCATCACTGCAGTACCTGCTACTGCCTGAATGAGGCCAAGCTCATTGTCATTGTTGGCGGCTATAAGTTTGGTCATCTTGATATTTCCACCCAGAAAATCAGCTGCCGAACCACCTGAAGAGTTGCTTCTGGACATGGCGGCAGAAAGATCATCAAACAGTTTATCTGACCTCTCCTTGATGATGGCTCGTTCTGTATTGTCCTTTGTACCTGCCATGTTATTGAATCTGTTCGCCATGGTAGTCTTTGGATCGCCAAGGCTGAATGGCATCATAGCTATGGTAGGAATGAGTGATTGTTGGAGCAATCCGACCTCAGTTTCCTTTGCTTCATCATACTGGAGCTCCAGTGGTGGATTATACCCGGCATTGACAGAATCTGCAAATCCTTTTTTGAATATCAATACGAATGATTCTTTGCCTTTCTTGATGTTATCCTATGCAATACTTAACTCAGTAGGCTTTATTTCAAGGCCTTTGAGCGAGTCAAAAAGCACAGCTGCCTTCTTCGAGGTTTGGGTCTGGTCAAGATCGCTAATCTGTAGTGAAATTCTTGAATCGCTGCTTCCGCCACCTATACCACCGAAGGCAAATGCGAAGAGCGTTATGAGCACAATGGGTAGCAGAAATGTTAGCAGCATGGTACGCTTTTGCTTAAAAAACTGCATCAGGTCTTTGACGGCTATCTTTATCATGGTCAGTCTCTTAATTGTCTTCCGGTCAGGTTAAGAAAAATGGTTTCGAGGTTTGTCTTCTGTATTTCTATACTCCGGATGTCTGTTTCAGCTTCACTGCATTTTCTGATGATGAGCGGAAGGTCAGTTTTTACATCTTGTGAATAAAAATAAAGATTCATGTCTGCCATCTTCGAATCGGGCCAGAATGTCTGCAAAGCACTGATTTGGCGTTCGTCGGCATGATTGAGTGTGATGGCTATGGCATCTTTTGCTCCATTGTCATTCCTTAGTTCATCAAGCTTGCCCTGTGCTATAATCTGCCCATGGTCGATGATGCCTATGCGGTCGCAAAAACGTTCGGCTTCTTCCATATAATGCGTTGTATAAATGATGGTCATCCCATTGTGGTGCAGTTTTTCGAGCACTTCGAATATCAGGTTGCGGCTCTGTGGATCGATGCCCACCGTGGGTTCGTCCATAAACAGAACCTTAGGCCGGTGCAATAATGCTGCCGCTATATTGATACGGCGTTTCATACCACCAGAGTAGCTGCTTACCTTATCGTTTGCCCTATCCGACAGGCCGACCATTTGCAGGAGTTCTTTGGCACGTCTTTTTAGCTCATTATCAGGCACACCATAGAGTCCGCCCCAGAATATCAGGTTTTCCATTGCCGAAAAATCACTGTACAGTGCTATTTCCTGTGGCACTACACCAATTATCTGTTTACTCTCGCGGCTATGTGTGTAGATATTCTTACCATTGATGCTCACTTCTCCACCATCCGGCACGAGTATGGAGCTTATAATGGAGATGGTGGTCGTTTTGCCAGCACCGTTGGGCCCGAGCAGACCGTAGAATTCACCTTCATCGATAGAAAATGATATTCCCTTGAGTGCTTCGAGCTTACCGTAATTTTTCCTTAGGTTTCTTACTTCTATCATTCACTGTGTTGGTTGAATACTTATATAAATAAATGCTGTGACAATGGCCGTGCAATATCATTTGGTCGTCTTCGTTCCAAGTTTTGTCAGTACGCTGTCCACCGGTTCCCATAGTTCAATTTTATTGCCCTCTGCATCCATAATATGGACGAATTTTCCGTACTCGAATGTCTCGATGCTGTCCACGACAGTGACACCATCAGCCTTGAGTTTAGCTACCAGGCCTTCTATATTCTGCACGCGGTAGTTGATCATAAATTCTTTCTTTGAAGGCGCAAAATAGTCACTGCCTTTTTTGAAAGGACTCCACTGCAGGTAGTTGATTTCTTCCGGGCGATGTGCATTCCTAAACTCAAATGATGAGCCCCACTCATTCACTTCAAGACCCAGATGCTTTGCATACCAATTTCTGGTTGTTTCAGGATTTTCGGAGAAAAAGAATATGCCACCAATGCCGGTTACTTTTGGTGTAGTTTGATCTTCTGAAGGAATATTTTCCATATTTATATTATTTTTTGTCAGAGATGTATGGGAGGTGAATGTGCAAGCTGAAATGGATACTGCTACGAAGCTACAGACAACCCAGATCAGGGAATTCTTTATATTTTTCATCATTCTTAGGGCGAATACTTAAATTTTTCAATAAAAATAATGGCTACGAAACGCAATTTGTAACACAACAATCTTATTTCTACAGAATTCTAATATAAACCATCCTGACATCAAGCCGTGAATACAATATGCGCGTTTATTTCCGCGGGTCGTAGTCAATGGTCCATTCGATACCATATCGATCTCTGAACATGGCAAAATACCCTCCCCAAGGGCTATCACCGATGGGCATTTCTATATCAGCACCTACTGTGAGTCCGGCGTAAATTTGGTCGGCTTCTTCGCGGCTACTAACACTCACAGCTATCTTGCTGCGGTTTTCGTGTTCATTTACCCGGCCCATCATCTCCGGCACATCATTAGCAAGTAGTTCATTGCCGCCTATTGGCAAGGCAATGTGCATGATCTTATTGGCCTCGTGCTCCGGTACATCAAAGCCCGGTATTTCCATATCCTTAAACCTCACTAAAGCGCTGAACTCTCCACCAAAAACTGATTTATAAAAATTAAAGGCCTCTTCAGCATTACCGTTAAAATTGATGTATGGATTGATTTTTACCATCGTAGATTATGATTGTTGTTAATGAATTCTGTTAACGTGCTGAACATTAATTTCCCCCAAAAAAGCAGCCTTTATGCAAGTAAACTAGACCAAGGGTTCAGTTTGCTTCAACATACTTTTTAAAATTATTGAGTATGGCCTGCCACCCTGCCTGCTGCATTTCTACCGGATTCATACTTTCAGCATCAAAGACTGTTGTCACATTTGTTGCGCCATTATCTGCTTCAAATGTTGTAGTCACCTTTCTGCCATCGGGCATGGTGTAGCTAATTTTATTGTGTTCGACTATCTCATCATATATTGCTTCGAAGTCAAAACCGAAGCTACCGTCACGTGCCTCCATTCTGGCAGTATATTTACCACCAACGGTTAACTCATTGGATGCTGAGGGGCAGTACCAGTCTTCGGATGCAAAATTCCACTTCGTTATGTGTTCCGGTTGTGTCCAACAGTGCCACACTTTTTTGATATCAGAGGCTATCCAGGCATCTATTTTTACTGAAGTTCTTACCATTTTATAATTGTGTTTGTTTTTGTTTGAAATTGGGTTTACTACCATTCATCAAGATAGAGGCTGATGATTGAAATATTCAGCGTATTTCAGTATCAATAAGACTATTTTTCAAGTACTTTTTTAAGATTTTCAAGGCCGGTCTGCAGATCGCCGCCTACAGCTTTTTCCATATCCATGAACAGGTTCATCACATTCATCGGATAAGGGAAGGCACCTGTAAAGCCCCACTTGACATTCGTGGTGCTGTCATTCACAGCCTCTGTTACCAAATAGGCATCGTCATGCGCTTCGAATGGTTTGGTGAATCTGAGTGCCAGATCTATTCTTTCGCCTTCTATGATTTTTTTGATTTCCTGCTCACCAGCTCCTACATTTTCCTGTTTGCTGTCCCAGGCAGATACGAATCCGACAGTGCCATCCGTGCCGCGATAAGTTTTGGTCATGTTGGGGTCCATCATTGCCCACTTACTGTAGTTGTCTTGATTCTTTAGCAGTTTGATATAATCGAATACCGTCTGTTTTGGCTTATTGATGACTATCTGCTTTTCTACCGCATAATCTTTTTTAATAAATAATGCAGCGAGCAGTACAGCAGCTATTAGCATAGCAATAGCGATGAGAATCTTCTTAAGGATATTCATATTGTTGGTTTTAAATGATTAATCGGTAAAATTAATAATTTTTCCAAACCAACAAAATTTTTATCTGCAATATTTTAGTACAGTCAAAATAGAATTAGGTTAATTCTGTGTAAATATTCGTCAATATCAGGTACTGACAAGGCGCACACGTAACAAAAAAAGGGAAAGCGCCGGCCTTCCCTTTTATAGAATTATATTGTGTCCATTAGATTTAGGCGTATGCTACGATGTTGATCTTGAAGTTGATTTCCTTTGATATAAGGTCATCGGCCATACCAGTGTAAGTAATTCCCCAGTCCTCTCTAGCAATATTGAAATCAGCCTTTATCTGTACTTTCTTGTCACCAGCCTCTACTACATCAGCATTGAAAGTAATATTTTTCGAAACACCTCTTATCACAAGGTTACCAGACACTACTACCTGATTCGGACTGCTGCCCGGCTTTACTCCGGTTATCTGAAATGTAGCTTCCGGATGTTTTTCGATATCAAAGAAGTCAGCTCCCTTAAGGTGTGTTACTAGTTTAGTATTCCACTCGCCCTGAAGGTCTTCGTTCACTAAGGTGCCCATATCAGCTGCGAATTCGCCACCGGTGAGTTGATTACCTGACATCTGTACTTTGCCTGACTTAAACTGAACCGTACCATGGTGTGTAGCGGATACTTTGCGACCTTCCCAGCGTAGAGTTGATTCCTGTGGATTTAGTGTGTAGGCCATTCCGCTAGCATCAGATGGTGCCTGCTGTGCTTCAGTAGTAGCAGCCTTATCGCCCTGCGGATTGTCAACGCATGATGTAAGAAAAAGACCCGATACAGCAAATAATAAAACTAATTTTTTCATCTTTCGTGTTTATTGTTTTATGGTTGATTAAATAATTTACTGCAAAGTTAGGCCGATACAAAAGTGTTTTTGCTTAATCTACTTTAAGAAAACCGGACATTTGACCAAATTAATGTTAAATAGTGTTAAATAAGCCATCATATTATAGAAAAATATTTCTTATCTTTGGAAATATGTATAGTACCGGCCGGATTCGTTTTGACATAATAATTATGACAATCCAATAAAACCACAACATGGGCAGACAACATTTCCATACATTCGATGCTCTGAGGTTTTCTTCCTTCCTCCTGGTTTTCTTGCATCATTTACCCAAAACCGGTAATATTTGGATAGATTTTTTCCTCAAAAGCGGAGGTATTGGGGTCAGTTTTTTCTTTGTGTTGAGTGGCTTTCTGATTACTTATATTTTATTGTACGAAAAGAAAAACCGGCAGACCATTTCATTGAAAAAATTTTTTATCCGCCGTATATTGCGCATCTGGCCTTTGTTTTATCTCATGATAGCATTCGCCTTTCTGTCACCATATTTGCTTCAACTCTTTGATATTCGTTCTGCCAACAATGGATACAAGCCGAATCTCTTAATATCGATGCTGTTTGTCGAAAATTACAGAATGATGCTAACCGACACATTTCCTGACGGAGCGCCATTAAGGATCATGTGGACACTCTGTATAGAAGAACATTTTTATTTGCTTTGGGGAATATTGCTCTATTTCATTTCAGTAAAAAATGTTCCCCTACTCATTTTCGCAGCAATTGTCATTGCCAACATCGCAAGACCTATATACAGCACAGTTGGTATAAAACATCTCGATGTGTTTTCAAATTTCGACTATTTTGCATTCGGAGCGTTACCGGCATATATACTTTTATTTAAAAATAAGTTTATGGTAGCCATCGACAAAATACCTGTTTTGACAAAACACATCTTTCTATTGCTTACAACATGTTTTGTTTTCATTATTCCGAATGTTGCAGACCTTGATACTGCGTATTTTTGGGCACCAACTCTTTTCTGCCTGCTGTTCTCTACACTCATTCTTTTCACCTTAAGCAAAAACAACATTTATATTCAAGACGATTTGTGGTATAGCAGATTGGGCAAATATACCTATGGTTTATATTTATACCATACTATAGTACTGCTGCTGGCACTCCATATTTTTAAGCCCTCTTCTATCATTAGCTGGTGTATCCTTACGTTGATCTCCCTTATCATCACCTGTATTATCAGCAGCGCTTCATATCATTTGTTCGAAAAGCAGTTTTTAAAACTTAAAAGATTTTATTATTGAACATACCACATATAATGTATGGTTACAGCTTTGGATGTTAACACTACCCATATAAAATATTATTAACAACAGACCAAAGTACTGTACTTTTATCTTGATCTTACCGAAATAATCAAATACTGCTGCTTATCTTTACCCCAGCTTACACAAAATTAATTTCAACGAAAATGATTAGTACAAAAAATCAATGAAAAAGTGATAAAAGCATAATAAACTGTGATTTTGAGCTTTTGCAATGGATTTGAAGTAATAATTATTTGCAGTAAAGAGTCTAATGCGATATTTGATTTTCACTTGTTTGTGTCTGGTTTTACCTTCCGGCAAACTTTCTAAAGTTGCATGGCTGACAGGTACTTGGAAACATAGTTCTACGGATGGAGCAATATACGAAAGCTGGAAAAAAGAAAGCGAGAACTCGCTTGTCGGCATGAGCTATACGGTCAAGGAAGGTGATACAATAGTGTTCGAAACGATACAGTTAACAGAAAAAAATGACAGCCTATTATATATACCAAAAGTAAAATACCAGAATGATGAACAGCCTGTAATCTTCAGGTCCACCATTATTACAAATGAAAAAATGGTTTTCCACAATGATCAACATGATTTTCCGCAGATCATTTCTTACACTAAAATAACAACAGATTCAATGGTAGCTGAAATTTCAGGCAGAGCAGAAGGTATTCTAAAATCTAAGGCATACCCGATGGTGAGGATAGAATAGTCTTCAAAAAAATTTGTTAAACCCAGACATACTGAAAAAGATATTAGTTGCGGGTTCAGTAGGATCGGAAGGCTTAATCTTTTTTATGAATATTGCCCCAGGTCCTATAAAAATGTGGGTTAGCCGCAGAACTCAAGGTATAATACAAACGATATTTGCCGGCAGGTATATTGGGTTTAAATAATGTTCCGTTTTGTCCTTTAAGTCGGGATACCAGCTTTGATTTGGCCGTCATTGTACTATCTACAATTACTGCCTTGACAACTACTTCGCTAGAGAAATCACTATTAAATCCAACATACAAGGCATGTGTATCCTTAAATGGATTGGGAAAGCAAGCGTTTCTACCCGGTGGATTGTCTGACACCGAAGCTGGTGTGCTTGTGTTTTGAAGGTCAGCCGTATCAATACTATTGAACAATGCAATCTCCGCTTTATTAAAGGTTTTTGACTGCCACTGACCATCAAGCAGACCAACTATAGGATAACCCTGTTCATCAAAACTCCATTGCTGGGAAACATCAATTATCAAACCTGCCGGGTCATCGGCTTTATTACAACCTGCCAACAATATTACCAATAGAAGAAAATTTAATAATCTAGTTATCACGTTCGATTTAATTATAAACCAACAATTAACAAACAACAAATGCACAAAAACGTATTCGCTATCGCAAATATAAGAAAATTCATCAGGTAAAATCCACACCAACATTATGCCACGATGGGCACACAGACATTGTCCCTCAATGTATCAATATGATAAAAAACCTTACACAGACAAATTCATTTTGCATCGGGTTTCACTCAAGTACTGAGTTGGGTGCAAAATGATGACTATACATCCACCTTTGCATATCGTGCGTTTTCCTCTATAAACTGTCGTCTTGGAGGCACTTCGTCACCCATCAGCATGGAAAATATTCTGTCACTCTCAGCCGCATCCTCAATAGTAACTTTTCTGAGAATCCTCGTCGCCGGGTTCATGGTTGTCTCCCAAAGTTGTTCGGCATTCATTTCACCCAGACCTTTGTATCGTTGTACGTGAGCAGTATCTTCTTTTCCTTCACCGGCTAATTCTGTAGCTGCCTTCCTTCTTTCTTCTTCTGTCCATGCATAACGTTGCTCTTTGCCTTTCTTTACCAAGTACAGTGGTGGTGCTGCAATGTAGATATTGTCATTATCAATAAGCTCACGCATAAACCTGAAGAAAAAAGTAAGAATCAGAGTGGTAATGTGGCTACCGTCAACGTCGGCGTCACACATGATCACTACTTTATGATAGCGTAGTTTGGCAGTGTTCAGGAATCGGTCACCGTCTTCGTTCTCTTCAATACTGACACCCAATGCCGTAAACATATTCTTGATCTCTTCATTTTCATAGATTTTGTGTTCGAGTGCTTTCTCGACATTCAGGATCTTACCTCTGAGTGGCAATATAGCTTGGAACATACGGTCACGCCCTTGCTTGGCAGTACCACCTGCCGAATCTCCCTCCACCAGAAATATCTCTGACTCTACCGGATCCTTTGACGAGCAATCTGAAAGCTTGCCCGGAAGCCCGCTACCGGTCAGTACGTTTTTGCGCTGTACCATTTCACGTGCCTTACGAGCTGCATGCCTGGCTGTAGCCGCCAATATAACTTTATCTATTATCTTCCTTGCTTCACGTGGGTTTTCTTCCAGATAGGCTTTGATCTTGTCTGATACACATCTTGAAACAATACCCGTCACCTCCGAGTTGCCAAGTTCGCCTTTGGTCTGACCTTTGAACTGTGGCTCAGGTACTTTCACAGATACGACGGCTGTAAGCCCTTCGCGAAAGTCTTCACCTGCAATCTCAAACTTCAGCTTCTTAAACAAACCGTTATCATCACCATATTGTTTGAATACACGGTTGATGGCTCGACGAAACCCCTGTACGTGTGTACCTCCGTCACGAGTATTGATGTTATTAACGAACGATATCAGGTTCTCGTTAAATGAAGTGTTGTATTGCATGGCCACCTCTACCTCTACATTGTCTTCCTTGTCAATGACATGGATTGGCTCTTCGGTGAGTTTGGTACGCGATTCATCCAGGAATTCGACAAATTCTGCAAGACCACCAGTCGAATAATATCTTTTATGCTTAAAACTGCCATCGTCTTCTGTTTCGCGTTCATCTGTCAGGTGTAGCTCGAGACCTTTGTTCAGGTACGAAAGTTCTTTTAACCTGGCATGCAGTGTGTCAAATTTGTATTCCAGTGTTTCGAAGATGGTTCCGTCAGGTTTAAATGTCACATAGGTACCCGTGTTGTCGGTAGTGCCCACAGTCTCAACAGGGCCTTGTGGAATGCCCTTCGAGTATTCCTGAACAAAAATTTTCCCTTCGCGGTGCACTTCTGCCTTCAAATAGTCTGACAAGGCATTGACACAAGATACACCAACACCGTGAAGACCACCGGAAACCTTATAGGTATCCTTGTCAAATTTGCCGCCGGCATGCAATACCGTCATAACTACTTCCAGCGCCGATTTCTGTAACTTTTCGTGCATACCGGTAGGAATACCTCGGCCATTATCTTTTACAGTTATCGAATTATCCTTGTGGATGATGGTCTCTATTACCGAACAATATCCGGCGAGGTGTTCATCTATAGAATTGTCAATTACTTCATAAACTAAGTGGTGAAGACCTTTAGTATCAGTGCTACCGATGTACATACCAGGTCTTTTTCTTACTGCTTCCAGACCTTCGAGGGCCTGGATGTTACTGGCATCATAGTTGCCATTTGGCTTTTCTTGTTTGCTCAATTTTTTATCATCATTTTGTTCCATACCGCAAATATACAAAAAATACTGTAATTTTACATTTTTTACATTTATTTATTAAAATTAATATATTGTTAATCAATCATTTATATAAAAAATATTTATAAAATTGAAGGCAAATATTATTTTGAAATAAGCTCTACCGACAAAGAATAATCCAAATTTTATTATGCTAAAGGAATGGGTATTTACATTGCAGGGAATTGACAAGATAGCCGAAGAATTGCTCCATTCTCTGCCACCCGACAGTAAGGTATTTTTGTCAGGTGAAATGGGTGCAGGCAAAACTACCTTGTGCAAATCTATAATAAAAAATTTGGGTATTGATGATGAAATATCAAGTCCTACCTACTCTATTGTCAATGAATATATAATACCTCTGTCAAAGCGAAAGTTAAGGCACATGGATCTCTACAGGCTTAAAAATATAGACGAAGCGCTTGATATTGGAATAGAAGATTATCTGTATGATGATTCGTTTTGTCTCATCGAATGGCCCGATATAATCGAAAATCTGGCCAACGAAAAAACTTACTTCTTAAATATAAGCAGCATGTCGGATAATCGTCGTAAATTGGTATTTTTGTAGCGAAATACAATACTTATGAGCGACCCGAATATCAAAATTCCTATTCCGGCAAGCCTGATGGCAGGAGCAGTACTCACCCAGGAAGAACGCCTGCAAGTAGATCAGCGAAAGGGAAAATTTGTCATCGGGATTCCTAAGGAAAGTACATTTCAGGAGAACAGAATAGCACTCGTACCATCATCTGTAGCAGCGCTTATTGCCAAAGGATATCACATCTACATAGAAGCAGGTGCAGGCGAAAAAGCAAATTTTTCTGACAGACTCTATGCAGAAAGCGGCGCAACCATCATCCATAGCAAAGAGGAAGTATTTAAATCGGATGTACTCATCAAAGTAGCACCGCCTACTATGGACGAAATAGACCTGATGCACCCCGGACAAATTCTGTTGTCTCCCCTACATCTCCCTATGCTGACAAGAGATTTTTTTATAAAATTAAAATCAAAACGAGTTATAGCCATTGCCATAGAATACATCCAAGATCAGGTAGGTTCATTTCCTGTCGTCAGATCGATGAGCGAAATGGCCGGTATAAGCACAATACTGATAGGTGCCGAGCTATTGAGCAAGAGTAAAGGTGTACTGTTTGCAGGTATATCGGGTGTACCTCCTGCAAAAGTCTGTATATTGGGAGCAGGTGTTGTAGCCGAAAATGCCACACGTACCGCACTTGGCCTCGGCGCAGAGGTCCGGATATTCGACAACAATACTTATAAACTGATGAGGTTGCAGACACACATCGGGCAAAAACTGTTTACTTCATCCTTCGACCCGGAAGTATTGGACAGGGAAATTGCAAGTTCTGACCTCGTCATTGGTGCCATTCATTCTAAAACCGGCCGTGCACCCATAATCATTACAGAAAATATGGTTAGCAAAATGAAACCAGGCTCTGTAATAATTGATGCGAGTATTGACCAAGGAGGCTGCTTCGAGACATCCAGAATAACAACGCATGACGATCCTACCTTCGAAGTCTATGATGTCATCCATTACTGCGTACCGAATATTTCATCCAAAGTGCCCCAGACTGCTTCACAAGGCCTTTCCAATATTCTTACACCATTATTGATGCAGGCTGATGATGCAGGCGGAATTGAAAAATTGCTTTACACAAGCTTCGGACTACGGCACGGTGTCTATACATACAAAGGAAGCCTGACCAATCCTCATCTCGGAGAAAGATTTCAGATCAATTATACCGACCTCGACCTGCTGATCACATCCAATCTCTGATGGTTCCCATGATACATAGTCAGCATAAATGTACAAAGAATGAAAGCCGGCGAATTAATTGAGCATGTAGTCAACTTATTTTACCCAAAGCTTTGCCTTGCCTGTGAATGCGAAAACTACAGTGGTACAATACCGGTATGTGTATCTTGCTTGGCAGAGCTGCCACTCACCAATATGCACAACCAACAAGAAAATCTGATAACGGAAAGATTACTTGGCAGGATCAATCTGCACTCAGCTGCTGCATTATTTTATTTTACAAAAAAAAGCAAAGTGCAGCACCTTGTCCATCAGGTAAAATATTCGGGCGACCCAACAATCGCAAATATGCTCGGACATTGGATGGGCAGGTACCTGAGTAAATCTGATCTGTTCAACCAGATAGATATGATAGTACCGGTACCTTTGCACAAAGACAAATTACAAAAGAGGGGCTACAACCAAAGTGCAGAATTCGGGAAAGGCTTAGCAGACATACTGGGTAGTCCATGCCTGCCCGATGCACTTCGGCGCACTAAACAATCGGTCTCCCAGACCACCGGCAACAGGACCGCACGACTCTTGAATGTGCATGAATCTTTTTCCCTTAATACCGGAATTGACCTGTCAGGCAAACACATCCTGCTCGTAGATGATGTACTCACCACAGGAGCCACCATCGAAGCCTGTGCTACCAAGATTCTTGCATTGCCCGATACCAAAATAAGCATCTGTGTAATGGCCATTGTAATGGATTGATAAACGGTTATACACCGGAAATCATTTTATAATATTTAACACAAGTTTTTATCCACAATACACATTTTTATCCATTTCTTTGCGTTTTAACTTGTAACAAAACAACATATAATGCCTGCTAAATTCATCAACAACTTACATTGGTCAGGAAGCAGTCCGCTGATTGCTTTGCTATTGCTTTTTTTCTCCAAAACCATTGCTGTTGGACAGAATATTCCATTTAATTTTAACAATCCTGACAGGCAAATTATGCTCGACAGTCAGTTGCAGGAGATTTCGGGTATCAGTATGTACAAAAATGATACAACCTTACTTGCTATACAAGACGAGTCGGGTACAGTGTTTACCATAAGTGGCAATACAGGTGCCATCTTGAAAAAAACAGAATTTACAGGAAAAGGCGATTTTGAAGATATACAGTATGCTTCACCATTTGTATTTGCCAATAAAAGCAATGGCAGCATTTTTCAGCTTGATGCCTCAACATTTAAGCTCATAAAATCTTTTGAATCCGGCCTTGAAAAACTCAATGACGTAGAAGGAATGTTTTATTCGTCAACCGACAATAGCCTTCTACTCGCATGCAAGGGACCAAAAGATCAAAATCCGGGTTCGGAAAATGCCCGATTGGTCTTCCGCTACGATCTGAAGGCAAGCAGACTAATAGAAAAACCCATTTTCCATTTCACTAAAGATGCATTTATAGAGTTTGTAAGCAAGCAACAGGACACAAGAGAAAACCTCGACCTCAAGGCAAACTACAATAATAACGTTCCCGAATTTTCATTCGGCCCTTCGGCCATAGCACAAGATCCTATTACCAAAAATTATTACATTCTGTCATCAGCCGGAAAAGTGCTGGTAGTAGTAAAACCTAACGGCGAAATGGTAGATATTATTAAGCTGCACAAGAAAATATATCTACAGCCAGAAGGTTTAAGTTTTGACTCAAAGGGCAATCTTTATATAGCAAGTGAAGGTAAAAAAAAGGTGGCAACGCTGAGTTTTCATAAAAGATTGTAATAAACTACATTTCAGCTCTTTTATTTTAACTAATTTTGCTCCCGTTCGTTTAGTTAATTAGCAATTTATTTTTGAAATGAGTGTAGTAGATATTAAAGTACCATCCATCGGTGAATCAATAACGGAAGTAACCTTGTCAAAATGGCTGAAGGCCGACGGTGATATCGTAAAAGTAGATGAACCAATCTGCGAATTTGAATCTGATAAAGCAACGCTGGAATTTCCAGCCGAAGTTTCGGGAAAATTAACCCTGATAGCTAAGGAAGGCGATGACCTGAAAATTGGTCAGCTCATGGCAAGAATAGATACATCTGTTTCTGAACCTTCAGCTACTCAGGCTACAACCTCAGCTTCAGCTCCTCAACAGACCATTTCTACTCCTGAAAACCCAACATTCTCAAACGTAGCAGGTCATCCTTCTCCGGCTGCTGCCAAAATGATGGCTGAATCAAATATTGATGCATCACAGATTACTGCTACCGGTAAGGATGGTCGCATTCGGAAGGAAGATGTACAGGTAGCTCAGGAAAAAATATTAACTGAAGAACCAAAAACTGTTGTAGAAGCGGCACCTAAGGCTGCCGAACCGACAACATCCAGCCCTTTGACCGCATTCAGTCGCTCAGTACGTAAAGAAAAAATGACCAGAATGAGGCGAACCATTGCTGCCCGCTTGGTATCAGCCAAGAACAATACGGCCATGCTCACCACCTTCAACGAAGTGGACATGACAGCACTCATGGACTTGCGCAAAAACTACCAGGACAGATTTGTCGAAAAATTCGGCATCAAACTGGGTTTTATGTCACTCTTCGCAAAAGCTTGTGCCAAAGTATTACTCGAAATGCCCGAGGTGAATGCCCGTATCGAAGATGATTCTCTAGTATTCCACGACTATGCAGATGTATCAATAGCCATTTCTACCCCGACCGGACTTGTAGTACCACCTGTACACAATACAGAATCACTCAGCCTGGCAGAAATAGAATTTAAAATTAAAGAATTAGCTGATAAGGCACGTACCGGCAAACTCACACTCGAAGAAATGACAGGCGGTACATTTACCATCACCAACGGTGGTGTGTTTGGCTCTATGATGAGCACACCGATACTCAACGAACCTCAGTCGGCCATATTGGGTATGCACGCTATCATCAACAGGCCGGTAGCAGTCAACAACGAAATGATGATAAGACCTATGATGTACATCGCTTTGTCTTACGATCACCGGGTTATTGACGGCAGTTCGTCTGTTACGTTTTTGGTAAGAGTGAAAAAATTGCTCGAAGATCCGGTCAGTCTCTTATTAGATTTGTAAAATAAAAAATCACACAGCCTTTTGATCTACCTTTGACAACCAGAAGTTGTTGAAACCTTCACCTACGATGATGTGTATTTTACCTTCGTTGAGCATCTCAAGCAATGCCAGGAAGGTCACAATAGCATGTATGCGGTTTTGGCACACTTTAAACAACTGATCGAATCCGGTTTTGATATCTTTTTGCACGATGCTGAGTATGTATTCCTGCTGTTCGGCTATGGTATAAGGGTAGTTGTACACCTGGTGCGTGATGATCTTCTTTGATTCGCGCTGGTTTTCAAGTACTCTTTCGAATGCTTTGAGTAGTTTGAACAAAGTGACGGACTCCCATTCTGTATCAATGAGGCCTCTTGAAGCAATGAGGTGTAATTCCTGACTTATGTTGCCGCGTTTTTCCTGTAGTTGCCGTCTCTCTTCCAACTTTTGGATGTCAGCAAGTATTTCCTTAAACTGTTTGTACTCAAGTAGCCTTTGTACGAGTTCCTCTCTTGGGTCTATTTCGTTGCCTTCTTCATCTACGGCTTTCCTTGGCAGCAGTAGTTTGGCTTTAATTTTCATTAGTGTAGCTGCTACAAGTATAAATTCGCTTGCCAGGTCAATATTTAGCTTTTCAATATGCTTGATATATTGGAGGAAATCATCGGTTATTTTAGCAATGGGAATGTTGTAAATATCCAGCTCATCGCGTTCTATGAAAAACAAAAGCAGATCGAACGGACCTTCGAACTGTGGTAGTTTAATAGTATAGCTTGTAGCTGTATTCTGCATATACTGCAAAGTTAATGAATGTTAGTGAGCCAATACTATGAGGCTACAATATTTCAGATGTTATTGCGTGTTTCTTATGATTGTCTGAATAAAAAATTATCCGGAACAAATACATACGAAAAGGTGGTTGCTCTTACCTGAATTTTAGAACAACCACCCTTTCATTCTGGTTAACCTACCGGTCAATCTTCGATGTACAAAAATTCTCCTTTCTGGTTAAATACAAGGGTTACATCGTTATCCAGTTCAATTTTCTGAATGTTAAGCTCTGTTTCCCAACCGGTAATGGTATTTGAAGGAAAGTTTGCGCCTAAATAGGAAAGTATTGGAGCAGGTATCACACTGTCCGGCAATTTAGAAATACCGTCAATGTCAATGATATTTTTATGCTTGTCAAATTCGAGTTTGACATTGCATGACAGTGTAATTTCGTATTTCTCAAGTTCAAAATTTTCCTCCACTGCCCTTACAATATTGCAATTAGGGAAATGTGCAGCTACATAGCTTTTGATTTCTGCCGGTATTTTGTGGTCGGGTAGAATACTTTCCTTCTCGCAGCTTGTAATGCCTACCAAAAGAATACTCAGGACCAACAATTTTTGAATGCTTTTCATGATATTTTTGTTTATTTGAATGATTGGAAATGCTAATCGGCTATTTGGTCCAAAATATTGCCCGTGGAATCAAAAGTCATTTTCCACTCTTTGGTCAGCTTGTTGAGTTCAAGTGTATATATCGACTTACCGGCTTCTGTTATTTGCTTGATATCGCTGATGCGGTATCCCGAAAAATCTGCTTTAATCTTTGCCAGTACGGCAGCCGGAAGATCGCGTTTTGCGATTTCCTTCTTGTGTTTCACTACTTTACCTTCATTATTATACCAGACATCATGGTCAGTGCGGCGAGAACCAATCTCGAAATCTACCTTGTAGAGATCAGCTTCCTTTTTCCAGTCTATATCCAGTGCCTTTGGATACTCTTGTTGAAACTTGTTGAGAATAACAGAAGGCACATTTCTTTGACTAATTTCTTGTGCAAAAATGCCTGAGAAAGACACGGAGGAAGCGAACATTGCAAATAAAATGATTTTTTTCATGTTTTTGACTTTTTTTAAATTTTAATACAAAGGAATGAACCGATTCTGGAAAGATTCTGGAATCAATAACAACCATGTCTGATTTTTTAAAAATTTATTTCAAAAACATGCAATTCTTCTTCGAAACGATAATTTACATTGAAACGATACAGATGGCACACCGACTTAAGGATAGCCAAACCAAGGCCTGTACTACTTGTATTGGCAGCATCCTTGTAGAAGGCTTCAAAAACCCTTTGGCTGTCAAGTGCTTGTCTGAGGCCATTATTTTTAAAGCTCAGGCTATCGGGTTTTATTTCTATGAATACTTTGCCGCCGGCAATATTATGAAAAATAGCATTGCGCAACAAATTGGAGACAAGAATGCGGGCAAGGGATTCGTCCATCACTACCATGAGTTTGTCTGACGCCATAATGGAGATTCTCACATTTTTATAGGCTGCAAATTCTTCAAACTCTTCAACAGACTGTAGAATGATATCATTGATACACACCGGTCTGTTGTCAAAGAATTGTTTGTTTTCGATTTTACTTAACAACAACAACGATTTATTGACAGTACTGAGCCGCTCGATAGTACGAATAGTATCAGCAATGTGTCCGGTCTGTTTGTTGCTCAGGTTTTCATCCTCGAGCAGGAGTTCGAGTTTGTTGATGGCTATGGCTAGCGGAGTCTGTAGTTCGTGCGAGGCGTGGCTGATGAATTGCTTTTGCTTTTCGAATGTCTCGGCATTATGCGCAAGTAATGTTCTGACAGCATTTTGAAGATCTCGAAATTCCGTGGTACGTGTCTTTACCTCCGGGAATGAATCAGACTTCAGGATATTGTAATTTGTTAATTGTTGGATTAGTCTGTAAAAAGGACGCCACAGCCGTTGTAATGCATAATTGTTGGTAAAAATAATGCCTGCTATTAAAATAAGATACAGCCAGACAAAATACCAAAACATCGCTTTCACGAGATCATCTTCCTCGACCATAGAGTTGATGATACGCATTTGGTAGTAGCTGCCATCCATCTCGAACGAAGTGGTGAGCATTCGTACCGGTTCGGGTTCGGGTGAAGTGTCGTCTGCATCCTGCATCATCAACAAGGTATCAGTATAGGTATCTCGTATGCTGAATGCTGAATGTTTGCTGATAGGCTCTACTGTATAAAAGCCTTCGTCAAAGCTGGTTTTGGTTTCAATACCGGATTTCTTTTGAAAGTTATATATGATTTGCCTTTTGTAGTTGTCAAGTCCTTCATCAATGCTGTTTTTGATTTCTCTTAATATGATAAAATAAAAAATGAATGCCCAGATACTGATAATAATAAGTGTGGCTATTGAAATATACCTGAGTGTTTGGTTGAGCAGTTTCATTGTTCCTTTAGTTTATACCCAACACCATATATTGCTTCGATGGTGATAGTAGCATCAGATTCCTGCAATTTCTTCCTCAGATTTTTTATCTGATAATATATGAAGTCGAAATTATCTGCCTGATCGATATTGTCACCCCAGACATGTTCAGCAAGGGCAGTTCTGGTCACCAGTCTGCTTTTGTTCAAGAGAAAATATTCGAGAATATCAAATTCTTTGCGGTTAAGATTGATTGTTTTATCATTGATACTTACTTGTCTTCGTTCTATATCAAGTGTAAGATTTCCGTATTCGAGCGTATTTTTCCCTTCCAATTTCTTTCTTCGCAACACAGCATGTACCCTGGCATTCAATTCTGCCAGATGAAAAGGCTTCGTCAGATAATCATCTGCACCAAGTGAGAGTCCTTTGAGTTTATCTTCGAGTGAATCCTTGGCCGAAATGATGATAATGTTGGCATCTTTTCCTGTTTTTTTGAGTTCGTTGAGTATATCTATGCCGGTACCGCCGGGTAACATAATATCGAGAAGGATACAGTCATAATCATATACAAACACTTTTTCGGAAGCGGTATTGTAATCAACGGCTGTTTCGATGATGAAATGTTCCTTTGCCAAAGACTCCGAGATAACCTTACTTAGTTCGGGTTCATCTTCTATTATTAGTATTTTCATGGTTAAAGATAGTAAATGAATTCTGGAAAAATTTAGGAATTTTTATTAAAATGATAGGATTTGGAGCCATCCAATCAAAAAGCTCGGTGAAGTATGGCTATCTTTACACAACAAAAAATGAGTAAGATGCCAGCTGGCAAATTGTACATGATCCCATCTGCACTTTCAGAACATTCGGTCTATACACCCGGTAGGCATGAGCTTGAAGTTATACATTCGCTCAGGCTTTTTCTGGCAGAACGGGCAAAGACAGCGCGACATTATATTGCTACTACACTACCACCCTACAAACAACAGGAAATCGACGTACTCGAACTACCGAAGCACGGAGATGATGGCACCGTGAAAGATTTCATCAAAAAAATACAATCTGGTAAAAACGGCGGTTTCCTGTCAGAAGCAGGATGTCCGGGCATAGCTGACCCGGGTGCTGAAGTAGTATCACAAGCATATAGTGCAGGCATAGAAGTTGTACCGCTGGTAGGCCCTTCTTCTATTTTACTAGCATTAATGGCTTCCGGTATGAGTGGCCAACATTTCTGTTTTAAGGGATATTTACCGCAGGACAAAACAAAACTTGCTCAGGTGCTGGTATCTATGGAGGCAGAGTCGGCACGTACTGATTGTACACAGATATGGATAGAGACGCCTTACCGCAACAATGCCATGCGTGAAGTTTGTCTGAAAACACTGAAGGCTGGCACCAGATTCTGTATCGCAGCAAACCTGACAGGACCACAAGAGAGGATATTTTCAGCAAAAATTAAAAACTGGCAACCTACAAAGCTTGGAGACCTTCAAAAAACACCGGCAATATTTTTGATGTACGCCGGTAGCGAGCCTACACGCCAATAACATATTTCAAGCAACATAAAAAAGAGACCCCTGAATTTTCAGAGGTCTCTTTTTTAGTATTTTGGCATTAAACCCGGTTTTGTGGGTTATTATCTCGCATAAGCAACTGCACGCTTTTCTCTGATAACCGTCACTTTTATCTGCCCGGGATATTGCATTTCGTCTTGGATGCGCTGCGAAATCTTGAATGACAAATCATCTGACTGATCATCGGATACTTTTTCACTCTCTACAATAACACGCAATTCGCGACCCGCCTGCATAGCGTAAGCCTTTGAGACACCATTATAAGACATAGCCAGTTCTTCGAGTTCACCAATGCGCTTGAGGTAGCTTTCGAGGATTTCTCTTCGTGCTCCCGGTCGTGCACCCGATATAGCATCACAAGCCTGTACAATAGGAGAAATGATGTTGTTCATTTCTATTTCGTCGTGGTGGGCACCTACGGCATTTACGATCGACGGGTGTTCTTTGTGCTTTTCGCACAGCTGCATACCAAGGATAGCGTGCGATAGTTCAGTTTCTTCTTCAGACACTTTGCCTATGTCATGCAATAGTCCTGCACGTTTAGCCATTTTGGCCTGTTTGGCAGTCAAACCGAGTTCGGCAGCCATTATACCGCACAGATTAGCCGTTTCGATGGAGTGTTTGAGGAGGTTCTGACCATACGATGAACGAAAACGCATACGTCCTACCATTTTGATGAGGTAGGGCTCTAGTCCATGAATGTCAAGGTCAATAACCGTTCGTTCACCGATTTCGATGATTTGCTCATCGAGTTGTTTCCTTGTTTTTGCTACCACTTCTTCTATTCTGGCAGGGTGGATACGTCCGTCTGCCACTAGCTTTTTAAGAGAAAGTCTGCAGATTTCTCTCCTTATCGGGTCAAAGCTGGAAATAACGATTGCTTCAGGTGTGTCGTCAACGATGATTTCGGCACCGGTAGCTGCTTCGAGTGCACGGATGTTTCTGCCTTCACGACCTATGATTTGGCCTTTTAGTTCATCCGATTCAAGGTTAAAAACAGAAACAGTATTTTCAATCGTAAATTCTGATGCCATCCTTTGGATGGTCTGGATGACGATTTTCTTTGCTTCTCTGTTAGCATTCAGGTTTGCTTGTTCGATACCTTCCTTGACGATAACGAGTGCGTCGTTTTCTGTTTTAGCCTTTACTGCTGTTAATATTTGTTCCTTGGCCTCCGCTTCACTCAGCTTGGCAACTTGTTCGAGCGCTTTGATGTGTGTTTCACTTGCCTTGTCGAGGTCTTCTTTCTTGCGTTTCACGATGGCAAGTTGCCTGTCAAGGTTTTCGCGTATGGTTTCTATCTCCAATTCTTTAGATTCGAGTTCTTCTTTTTCCTTTTTTAGCTCATCCTGTTTTTGTTTTATTTCGTTTTGTATAGCACGAGCTTGTAGTTCTAGCTCCTTGAGTTCGATTTTTTGTTTAGCAGTTGACTCGTCAAAATCCTGCTTCATTTGAGAAAAACGCTCACGTGCCTCCTGAATTTTCTTTTGTTTGATTTTTTCATTGGCAGCTTCAGATTTCGAGATGGCTTTCTCGGCATTCATTTCTGCCTCGTCGGTCACTCTTTTGGCGGTAAGTCTTGCCTCCTGGACAATCAAATCTGCTTGGCGGTTATTCTCTTCTATCCGCTTCCGGTTGGCTGTTCGGTTCAATATAGTGGATATTGCAAATCCCACAGCTAAACCGATGACAGCTATTATTATATTCATCATTGTATTAAGAACTTTATGTTAATTAAAAATTATTGTCAAATATTTTCTGACAAAAACAACTAACACAAAGAAGAAATTTACTTAGGCCAAACGCATGTCTATCATACGTTCGAGTTCAAGTATCTGCGACAGCAGTTCCGAATTGTTATAAGTGTATTGAGCTCTTTTCTGATGCTCCATCGACATTGTATAAGTAAACAATGTCATCGCCAGAAGATCCTGATTATCTTGTGTGCCGTAGGCATTTTTAAAATTATTCAGTTCTTTTTGTACGGTTTTCATGGCATTTGCTAAAATTTCCTCCTCTCCGTTCTGTACTTCCACGGGGTATGACCTTCCTGCTATTTTTATCTCCAGTACTTTTCCTTTAAATAAGGTCATTATAGTTTAATTTTTTTGCAACCAATCAATACATTTTTCAATTTTCGTCACTGCAGCTTCTATTTCTTCTTTTACCCGTCTGTTATCCGTTGGCATGGTATCAAAGTTCATCACCAACTGATTTTGCCGGGCAGTATTAGTTGTGTTTGTTATTTTTTCGGTTAATAATAAGTTTTCACTCTTCAATTTTTCAATTTGGTCTTTGAGTTCAGTATTTTCTTGTTCCAATTCGTCGTACTTCTTCAGCAATAGCTGAACTTTATCCTGCAATCTGCCAATTCCGGTATGAAGTTCGTCCTGCATGAAGTATGTTTGTATTTAATGTCTGATGAATGCGCCTAACTGTTCTTCACAGGATTTTCTTATTTTCTGCATGAGTTGTTCGACTTCTTCATCCTTAAGTGTACCATTTGTTTGCTCAAAGATAAAACTTACCGCGTAAGATTTTTTGGTTTCGCCAATTTGTTTTGCATTTTCATAAACATCAAACAACATCAGCTCTTTTAACAACGGTTTGCCTGCCTTGTTCGCAATTTTCGCAATATCCGAAAATTTTATATTTTTTTCAATTATTAATGCTAAATCTCTTCGCACTGAAGGAAATTTATTCAATTCTGTTGCATGAACAGCTTGTTTTCCTGTCAATTTCAATATTTCATGCCATTCGATGACTGCCGCCCATATTTCCTGCTTTATATCAAATGTTTTACAAACTGTGGCCTTTAATTTCCCGATTCTGGCTAGTACTTGTGGCCCTCTGTGCAACATCAGTCCTGCTGTGAGATGCTCATCTGTAAGTACTGTTTCTTGATAACCGCTTATTCCGGTTTTGTTCAGTATATATTCTACCACAGCCTTGATATCACCAAAACCAAGTTTTGATTTGTCAGCAATATTCCAGTTTTCAGGCCAACGCTGTCCGACCATAAATATCGCAAGTTGATCTTTCTCAAGTATCTGATCATCTTCTTTGATATACTTACGGCCGAATTCAAAAAACCGGTAATTGTTCTGCTGATTGTGTTGCTGTCTGTTGATATTGTACGACAATGCCTCAATACCTGATACAAGCAAAGTAGGTCGCATGATATCAAGGTGTACATTCCCGGTGTTATTGATAAATACCAATTTTTCTCTAGGAATGTTGAACCCTTTTTCAAAATATGAAGATTGTGTGAGCGATACCGACATTATTTCATTCAGACCTATTCCTGAAAGCAACTTAGCTATATCGGACTTTACAGTTGTAGGGTCCGGGTATTGTCTTGAATTATATGAAAAACTTAGCCTGCTGTCGGTTGGTATCTCATTAAGCCCGTATATCCTGAATATTTCTTCAATAACGTCCACCTCTCGCCATACATCTGTCTTGTTGTTGGGTATTGTTATGGTCAGGCTTTCTTTATCTTCTGCAACTACCTGCATATCAAGTAGTTGAAGAATGGTTCTGATGTTTTGCTGCGATATTTCTGTGCCTATGAGACTATTGATACGATGAAATCTTACTTTTACCTTCCGCCTTTCGATTGGAGTAGGAAAAATATCTGTAATCGGTCCCAAAATGACAGCGTCGGTGTATTTTCTGAATAAATATATGGCTCGTTTCAATGCAAAAACTGTAGCATCCGGGTCACTTCCTTTTTCGAAACACCTGGCTGCATCTGTTCTAAGATTGTGTGCAGTACTTGTTTTGCGTATTGAAGATGCATTAAAACAGGCTGATTCAAGAAATATACGCTTTGTGGCATCGCTAACACCTGAATGCTGACCACCAAAAACACCGGCCATACACATCGGGGCAGAATCACCGTCACAAATCATCAGGTCATTCGCAGATAATTTTCTTTCTATGCCGTCAAGTGTGGTGAAAGCTGTACCATCTGGTAGATTTTTTACTTTAATGGTATTTTCGACTATTTTATCAGCATCAAATGCATGAAGTGGCTGTCCGGTCTCATGCAGGATATAATTGGTAATATCTACCACATTATTGATAGGCCTCTGGTCTATGGCCAACAACCTGGTTTTCAACCAATCGGGTGATTCGCCAACTGTAATACTTTCAATCATAATACCCGAATACCTTGGGCATGCTGCAGTATTTTCTACTTCGATATGTAAGCTCTTATTGTCGGCTATGCTGACATCTTCAACAACATCAGGTGTACAGAATGAGGCGGTATTGTCAATGGATCTGAATTTTAAAGCTGCGTACAAATCGCGTGCTACGCCTATATGGTTGGTAGCGTCGGACCGATTAGGAGTCAGACCTATTTCGAATACATAATCTGTCGTCACATTGAAGTATTCTGCTGCAAGTGTTCCTACTTTGGTTTCGTCAGGCAATATGAGGAGACCTTCATGGCTATTGCCGAGTCCGAGTTCGTCTTCTGCACATAACATTCCTTCTGATACTTCGCCTCGGATGTTTCCTTTGTTAATTTCAAATGACAGCCCGTCTTTACCATACACTTTTGCCCCAACCAATGCTACAAGTACTTTCTGACCGGCAGCTACATTGGGTGCGCCACACACTATATGCAGCGGGGTACCTTGACCTGCATCAACAGTTGTGACAGATAGTTTGTCGGCATTCGGGTGTTTTTCGCAAGTAAGCACCTGACCGATGACGATATCCCTTAGACCGCCTTTTATGCTTTCCACCGTCTCCAAGCCTTCGAGCTCGAGCCCAATATCAGTAAGAAGTTCACCGATGGATTCTGGTGAGAGAGATGTTTTCAGATAATCGCTTAGCCAGTTATAAGAAATTTTCATTTAATTGTCGTATTCGTTAATGGCCGCAAAAATATGAAATATCCATTTTTCGGCACTTACAAGAGTGTCAATTAGTTCTACGTTTTTTCAACAGACATGTTTTAAAATCCAATGCTGTTATTAATTCAGCACTTCTTTAGATTCTGCCTGAATGATTTCTTTCTTTGAAGCATAACTAACAAATCCTACAACTTCACAGTTTTCTACAACCCATTTTTCGGGCAGCTTATATTTGTAAGTTTTGCTAAAATTTTGTTTTGCCTTTGGATTATCGGCTACTTTATCACCCGTAAAACCTGAGACAATGCCACGTAGCACATGTTTATGGACATAATCTGCAATATAACCCTGTGCATTGGGGTATTTCTGCCATTCGACTATGTTAGATTCGGTAATCATCACGTGTGCAAGAATTCCGTCATTGATGTTTTCTTTGGCAATACCTGAGATGGTTACTGTGAGTTCGCGGTTAGCTTCATTATAGCTTGTCTCCAGACTGAGACCACATTTCGAATTGCTTTCCAACACTTGCTGTACCAGTCCTGCCCAACTTGGCTGGTTGTAGATCAAGTCATTGTTTGAAAAAACCTTACGATTAAATACTGCTGAAGGATAGAACGGTGCTGGCCCGATATACTCGTACAGAAAGTCAGCATCAGGTGTTCTGAAATCCTGTACAGATTTGCCCGGTACCGGAGTAGCAAAATATCCGGCATGCAATGATACTGGTATCACCTTGCCAGGATAAGCGGCAACAAAACTGGCTATTTCGTCAGAACCCTGAGGGCAATTAACACATTGTACGCCTGTAAATTCTTCAATAATCAGTTTTTGATCTCCAAGTTTGCTTGGTGCGTCATATAAGATAGGCACACGGTCATCACATGCTGTAAATGTCAGTAATGCAGAGATGAAAATAAAAAAATATTTCATGATAATATTTGATTAGAAATGTGATAAAACGTTTACTCTGATACCGCTGAACGCTGGTTCATAACGACATACACCACCAGAACAAACGATTCCTGCCACTTGTTTAACATAATTAAGCGAAAAACGACTCGATTTGTATGTATAAACGCCACCTGCGGTCAGATAGTGCGTTTTGCTTTGCAGTTCGGGGTGTTTGTCCAATATTTTCTGATCATTTGACAAATTGTACATGTCAGATACTGTCAGAATCCAATGTGGTGCAATACCTACCTCTATCAGAGCCTGTACCCAACTACCTCTATCTTGCTCGGTGTTGAGATATTGGCATTCGAAGCGAACGGTCTTTTTGGGTGTAAATTTGTAAAGGACATCTACGAATGGTGTTATGGTTTTTACATTCTCTTCGCCGGGTTTTACAAGGTAAGTGGCTATGTTGTAGATCTGTCTTTGAATACCTGCGTTAATAATCCATTTTTTATGTAGTTTCAATTGTGCCTCTCCGTAGAGTTCGCGGTATAGAAGTTTTCCTGAAAGGTCGTCTATATAACTTGTGTTGAATATCAGATTGAGTTTTTTGTTGACCTTGTAGTTTACTTCAGCCTGGAATGCCTGCTCAGACAACTCTTGGGTGACTGCACTGTAGAATGCTGTAAGTCTGTAGGTACTTGGTCTTGACATAGGAGGCAGGAAATTGATGGCTCCAAAATTGCCGGAGGCAAAAGGGTCAATCCTATACCTGAAATTTTCGGTACGCTTATATTCAACCGTTACACCGAATTTGTCCATTGACCACGTAAGGGCGCCATACAGAACCGAGCCTGGATTGTCACGAAACTTTCCAAGGGTAGTGGTCCCGTTCGACAGTGTAACAAGCGCATCCGGGTCGCGGTACACATCGTGCAGTTTGTAGGCAGCTTCGGTATAGAGTGAAATATTCTTGTAAGTCAATGTATTAAATACACTTCCTGCGTAGGTATTGTGGTATAGTTTTATTCCGTCTTCGGGCTTATAGTTTTTTACAGTTGCTACCATTTTCTGGATGGTTTCATCATCAAAGGTCTGGTTGACTATGCCTATACCCGGAGCAATTGACCAGCCTGAGCCTTCTTTACCTGCTACGAATCCATCAATACTTGCACCTTTTATCAGAGGGCCGGACGAAGTAAAAAACGTCTTGACCTTACCGGCAAATGTTTTGATGCGTAGGTCTGGTGTAATATCATATTGTAGTTTTACACCATACAGTGCATTATCTATAGCAAGTGGCCTGTCTTCGTAAGCACGGTAAATGATACCACTACCTATCTGATCGTAAAGATAACCACCCGATAATTCGAGCTTGTTGATTCGTTTTCTGATCCACCATGCACCTATACCCTGGTCAGTATAAGAACCTGTTGGGTTAACAATATTTGAATTATTAAACAAATCGAACCTTATACCAATGTCGAGATCCTTTGCTGTATAATTAAGATTGAGCCAAGATTCAGCTCCGAATTTCTTATTGTCATATTGCGGTGTATTGGAGGCTCCTATTGCCGAATCTTTCATAAAAAAATTGCCGTTGGTCTGAAGTGATCCGAAAAACTTTCCTCCTTTTGATTCTTCCTGTGCCATTAAATTATTCATCAATACAAAACAGAACAAAAAGGCCGAAAGAATGGATAAATACTTGATTTGCATGTTAATTTTTAGATTACGTTTAATTTCAGAGTGCAATTTACTTAAAATATCGTTAAATATGCTTTGCCCGTATCCAAAAAATTGGCAAATGATAAAAATATTCATTTAACTTTACCCTGAATATTAAAAAAATCGCCTCTATGAAAAAAAACCTCTTGCTCTTTCTTTCTTTGATTTTCTTTGGTTCAATGTTTGCACAAAATGCTTTACCAAATATTGATATCAAGAATCTCGAAGGAAAAACTATTAAAATAAAAGATGCCGTCGAACCCGGAAAAGTTACCATTTTGGGATTTTGGGCTACTTGGTGTTCGCCATGTAAAAAAGAATTGGATGCCATCGGTGAAAACTGGGACGAATGGAAAGAAAAATACAATTGCGAACTGCTTGCTATAACAGTTGACGATCAACGTTCGCTCGGCAAAGTAAAGCCTATGGTCAAAGAGAAAGGCTGGACCTTCCCTGTTTATTCTGATGCCAACCAGCAATTGCTCAAAGGTCTGAGCGGTCAGAGTGTACCATTTACAGTAGTACTTGATAAAGCGGGTAATATCGCATTCATTCACAACGGTTATACACCAGGTGATGAAACAGAACTCGAAGCAAAGATTGCAGAACTGTCTGCCAAATAAACCTATTCATCTACATTGAATAAGTAAAGAGCCGTGAAGAAAGTACTTCGTGGCTCTTTTTGTTTTCAATAACCACCTATTGTAAGTCGGCATTATATTTGGGCTGATAAAATATTTGCTGAACAAATGTTGATTACATAATAAATTGCATTACTTTCGCTCAGTAAAATCTAAAGGTACTGCCATCACATATTAGTTAGTAATAATGGCAATAATCTACTTAAATGTTTAATGATTTTTTTATTTAAATACTGAAAAATAAGCACATGAGCCAAGTAGTCGGAAATAATGATGATTTAGCATTTTATGCTGAAGATGGTGTCCATCCGGAAGTAGCAAAGATTCAGAACTTCAGTGGGAAATACCCGAAGCAGTTGTGGTTTCTTTTTTTTAGTGAAATGTGGGAGCGGTTTTGCTTCTACGGTATGCGTGGGATGCTCACTTTTTTTATGGTTTATGAATTGGGTAAAGCCAAGGATGTGGCCAACCTGCAATACGGTGCTACACAAGCATGGGTTTATGCCTTTACATTCATAGGAGGCTTATTTGCCGATCAGATTCTTGGTTTTAAAAAATCCTTGTTCTGGGGTGGCTTGCTCATGATAGCCGGCAGCATCATTCTTGCCATGGATCCGCACAAGTTTTTCTTCCTTGGTATTGCAGCACTGGTAATCGGTACAGGATTTTTCAAACCCAACATATCATCAATGGTAGGACAGCTGTACAGAGCAGATGACCACCGTCGCGATGCAGGTTTTTCGTTATTTTATTCGGGTATCAATATCGGGGCTTTCCTTGGTGGTATTTTGATGATTGGCATAGGTAAAGGCGGCATTTTGGGCGGTGTCATTCCGGAAGATAATCGCTGGCAGGTAGCATTCGGGCTGGTAGCCGTGGTTATGTGTATAAGTCTGGTTACCTTCATGATGTATAAACATCAGCTCGGCCCAATAGGCGATATGCCTGGCAATATGAGTGACCGTAAAAACAGATGGAAAGAGTGGATGGTTTACATTGGAGCGCTTGCCTGCATTCCAGTAATCCAGATAATGGTCAGCAACACACATTATACAGATATATTTATGTATATCATAGGCCCTTTTGCTCTCATTTATCTAATTTATGAAATGACCAAACTCACATGGAAAGATAATTCAAAGCTGATAGCAGCACTAGTATTCATTCTTTTCTCTGTAGTTTTCTGGGCAATATTCGAGCAGGCCGGCGGATCACTCGCCATCTATGCACCGGAACACCTCAAAAGCAATCTCCTTGGTTTGCCGGTTGACTCAAATATGGTCAATAATTCGGCCAATGCCTTGTTCGTAATATTTTTTGCACCTGTAGCAGGCTTGGTCTGGTTGTGGTTGCACAAAAGAAAGAAGGAACCTGACGGTGTGGTCAAATTTGCATTAGGATTTTTATTCCTCGGCATAGGATTTTATTTGTTTTTTACGAACAAACTTTTTGCCGACAGCAATGCCATGACATCACTTAACTTTTTTGCCTTTGCTTATATTATCATTACATTTGGAGAACTATGCCTGTCACCCATCGGCTTATCATTAATGACCAAGTTGTCCACCCAGCGCTTGCAAGGGATGATGATGGGCATGTGGTTCTTGGCGAGTGCCTACGGCCAATACGTCGCCGGGCTGTTCGGAGCTTCTATTTCACCGGCAGAGAATGCAGACCGACTCGAAAAGCTATCTGTGTATAGTGAAGGTTACAAACAATTCGGCATCTATGCAATTGTAGCCGGCATTATACTTCTCGCCCTTTCACCTTTTATTAAAAAATTGATGCGGGAAGTAAGCTGATTTGCAAAATATCAGATGTCTGGTGGTGTAAATATCATTGTCTCACAAGATAAGGAATTGATAAAATTTGGATTTTCGATAAATCAGATTAATTTTGGCAATTGAAAATCCGGTGAAATGGATACGAAAACGTTTTTCTAACCAAACAAAAATGCGGCATATGAATGCACAATCTACACAGAGTGGCCATCCGAAGGGCTTATATCTGTTATTTTTTACTGAAATGTGGGAACGTTTCAGCTACTATGGCATGCGCGCCATATTCATACTTTTCCTGACCAAAGCCTTATTCCTGTCATCCAAGGATGGTTCCAATATCTATGGAAGCTTTACCGGTCTGGTTTATCTGACTCCATTGTTAGGTGGTTATTTATGTGATAAATTTTTAGGTAACAGAAGGAGTATTTTTATCGGTGGCGTGCTGATGGCCATTGGCCAGTTTATGTTGTTCTTGTGCGGAAATATGATTGCTAACGACACGACCGCAGCAACACTGCCACCCATGGCCATGACATTGCTTTGGGGCGGGTTGACAGTACTCATCGTGGGCAACGGGTTTTTTAAACCAAATATTTCTACCATGGTAGGCCAGCTTTATGAAAAAGGCGACAGAAGAGTGGATAGTGCTTTCACCATATTCTATATGGGTATTAACCTTGGAGCATTCTTTTCACCATTCGTATGTGGTGGTCTGGGCGACACAGGTAGTATTGCAGATTTTAGATGGGGTTTCCTGGCTGCCTGTATCGGTATGATAATAAGTGTCATTTCGTTTGAATTACTGAAAAATAAATACCTGACAGGCCCTCAAGGTGAACAAATAGGAATGCCTGTTCAAAAACTTGATACTAAAAATCTTGGAATCGTCATTGGTTCTTTTATCGTTATTTTCTTCTTATTGAGTTTCAAAAGTCTTTTTAACAGTGACCTGGATGTCATTGGATACCTTATATATGGTGCAATGGTTGTCGTTCCTTTGGTTATTATTACCGACAAATCGCTCACATCTGAAGAAAAATCAAGAATTGCAGTTATTTTTATTTTAGCATTTTTTGTTATATTCTTCTGGAGTGCTTTTGAGCAGGCCGGTGCTTCACTTACTCTCTTTGCAGATGCTCAGACAGACAGAAATATTGGAGGCTGGACTATGCCCGCATCTTGGTTTCAGTCCGTAAACCCTTTAGGCATCATTATTCTTGCCCCGATTTTTTCTTATTTCTGGGGCATGCTCCATAAGAAAAATCTGGAACCAGCCTCGCCTATGAAAATGGCTTGGGGTTTGGCGTTGCTGTGCCTGGGATATATAGTTATTGCTATGGCAGTAAAAGGTGTGGACAGTTCTGTCAAAATAAGCATGTGGTGGCTAATAGCACTATACCTGCTCCATACAATGGGTGAGCTTTGCCTGTCACCGATCGGCCTTTCAATGGTGTCTAAGTTAGCTCCACTGAGATTCTCCTCATTACTGATGGGCACGTGGTTCCTGGCCAATGCAGCCGCCAACAAACTGGCCGGTACCTTGAGTGCCCTTATACCACCTACTGCTGAAGATATAGCAAAAGCAGGCGGAACAGCCAAGTACCCTGACTTGTTAGGATTCCAGATCACCAATCTGTACGAATTTTTTATGGTATTCATCGTTATGAGTGGAACGGCAGCAATAATCTTGTTCCTGTTAAGTGGTGTACTACGAAAAATGATGCGAGGAATCAAATAATCAGATTCCTTCCCTACTAATGTAAAGAGCGAACTCCTGCATCATTTCGGAGTTCGCTCTTTTTACTTGTTGGCATTGCAGTCATGAAACCAAGTAGAGATATAAGGTTCAAAATTTTATTATCGAAATGATTTCAATTCTTCGATTTGTTCTGATTGTAAAATTAGAATGTAGGCCGCCCTATTGACGTACTTTACAATTTTTCCAGTATAAACTTTGTCATTTCATTGTACAAGTGCATCGTAGCACCTTCGCTGTATATTCCGTGATTGCTGTTTGGGTACATGTGAAAATCGAATGTTTTTCCTGCCTTGATAAGCGCGCGATTCATTTCGGCACTGTTCTGAAAGTGCACGTTATCGTCTGCCATGCCATGTGCCAGGAAGTAGTTGCCTTTGAGCCTGTCGGCAAAATATACCGGACTATTGTCCTTATATCCGTCCGGATTCTCCTTTTCGGTACGCATGTATCTTTCAGTATAGATAGAGTCATACCATTTCCAGTTGGTGACAGGTGCTACTGCCAGTGCCGCTTTGAACACATCGTTGCCTTTAAGCAAACACAAAGACGACATGTATCCGCCATAAGACCAGCCGAATATTCCGATCCGGAGTTTGTCCACGTATGGAAGTGAGCCGAGATACTTGGCTGCCTCTATCTGATCAATTGTTTCGTAATGGCCCAGTTTCATGTAGGTCATCTTGCGGAATTCTTCACCTCGCCCACCTGTACCGCGATTATCAACACAGGCTACTATATAACCACGCTCAGCTATCATCCTGAACCACCATGTCTGAGCCCGCCCCCATTGGTCAAGTACCTGCTGGCTGCCCGGCCCACCATATAGAAACATAAATACAGGATATTTCCGATTTGGGTCGAAGTCAGTCGGCTTAATCATATAAGCATTGAGATTTACACCTTCACTTGTAGTAAAGTTGAAGAATTCCGTTTTTCCGAATTTGTATTGCACAATTTTATCAACTGCCTTGCGATTATCTTCCAGTAACCTAATTACTTTCATGTTCTTGTCATATAATGTCCAGGTAGGTGGAGTGTTGACGGAGGAATACTGCATGGTCACATACTCAAAAGTAGGTGAAAACTGTGCTGAGTTAGTACCGGTTTTTTCAGATAACTTAACTGCATTTTTACCATTAAGGCTTACCTTATAAACTTCTCTCTGCATAGGAGTAGGCGCAATAATCTGGTAATAAAGTATATTGTTCTTTTCATCCACTCCGTATATCTCAGACAAATCAGCATTGGCCTGTGTGATGGCGTTTACTGCTTTCCCTGTCATATCGTATAGAAATGCACGGTTAAAACCATCCTTTTCACTTACCCAGATAAATCGTTTGCCGTCTTTTAAGAAAGTAAGATAATCGTTAATCTCAATATAGTATTTGTTCTCCTCCGTCATGAGTACAGAAGTTTTTCCTGAAGTGGCATCGGCAAGCAACAGGTCGAGCTTGTTCTGATGCCGGTTCATTTTAAAAACACAAAGCTTGCCCGGGTCATTTGTCCATTTAATACGTGGGTAATAAATTTCCTTATCCCGCACTTGGTCGATAGCTATTGTTTTTCCATTGTCAAGATTGAAGATTTTTATTTCAAGCGTTGAATTATCTTCACCCACTTTGGGATACTTGAATGAATAAGGCTCAGGATATACTTCATCCTTGAAATATTCGATGGTAAATTCCTTTACATTTGTTTCGTCAAAGCGCAGGAAAGCTATTTTTCGGCTGTCGGGCGACCATTCGAAGGCTTTGGTAAAACTAAATTCTTCTTCATAAACCCAGTCGCACATTCCGTTGATGATATAGTTCCATTTGCCATCGGTAGTAACTTGTATGGTTTTGCCGGTGGTAAGGTCGGTGTAGTAAAGGTTATTTTCAAATGTGAATGCTACTTTTTGACCATCAGGGCTAAAAGTCGGATTGCTGACTAGCTTGTTATCGAAAATTACTGAACCCGTGCCTGTTTTTTTGTCGAAAACAAATGTTTTTCCTTTCGAACTATGCCGGTAAATGCTTTCTGATTGTGTGTAAATGAGGAGTTTGCTTTCGTCATCGTTGAAAAAATATTCCTCAATGTAGAGATTATTGTCGCCAGATATGGCTGTCAATTGTGCTTTATCGATAAATGTACCGGTTTGCTTTCCATCAGCTACGCTGTATATTTCGAGTCTGTCACCTTTATTGATGATGTACGATTTGCCGTCTTTCATGTAAGCAAATCCCGGTAAATTTTGTGTTCTGAATGTCCCTTTTTTGAAAATATCTTCCAGGTCAAACGTCTTTAATGTCTGGCTGCACAAACTGCCCATACTAAGCACGAATAGTAATAACAATGCTGATTTTTTCATTTACATTTCTTTTTAAAATTTTCATCAAATCTATAACTAATACTTTAATCGATTAACAGTTTAGAGCATTTTTAGCAAAATTCGCCGGCCGACATTTTTCAAAATCATACATTCAGCTTGTACATAAATCGTTTATTATTGAACATTGATGACCACTTTTAAAGTCATAATAATATTGACTTCCATAATTAACACATTTTTAACGGTGAAGTATAAGTCGCTATCATTCTCAGGAAAATTCATATAAATATCTTCGTCAATACGTGTTTTTACGTAACCATATTTTAATACTTATACTATTACCGAACCTACACAATGTATATTTACGTCAAATGCAATGTTATTGGATTTGCAATTAATCCGGAAATTGTCCAACTTTGCACCCGATGAAGATTTTTGCTTTTTTGTTCTCTTTCTATATCCTTGCCCTGTCAGTAGTACCTTGTACAGACCAGGCTGGTTGTGGTTTTCAGACTGAGCAAACAGATAATCATTCCAAAGAAGAAGGACACCATCATGATTCCGAATCAAAGGATCATTGCACACCTTTCTGCGTGTGTACTTGTTGTAGCCAGGCATTCAATCATAATTTTTACAAATCGGCTATCACAGAACGAAAGGAAGGTGTAACACACGAATGTCCTGCCTATACAAGCTCATTCATTTCAGAAACATTCTTCCAGATCTGGCAACCGCCTAAAATCAGCTAATGAATTATTAAGGTTCTGCGAAACCAGTACGCCGATTGATTTGTGGTGAATGCTCACCACGAACACAATATATTGTTCATTATAACTGATATTGAAATGTTAGAAAAAATAATTGCGTTCAGCATAAAAAATAAGTTTCTTGTCATTCTCATGACACTTGCACTTATCATGTGGGGAATGATAAGTGCTACCAAACTCCCGATAGATGCGGTACCCGATATAACAAATAATCAGGTACAGATCATAACCCTATGCCCAACGCTTGCCAGCCAGGAAGTAGAACAACTGGTGACTTACCCCATCGAACAGACAGTCTCTAATCTGCCGGATGTTGAAGAACTAAGAAGTATCTCACGCTTTGGCCTTTCGGTAATAACCGTTGTTTTTGATGAAAGTGTAGATATTTATTTCGCAAGACAGCTCATTTCTGAAAAACTAAAAGAAGCAGCAGAGCGGATACCTAAAGGTATTGGGCAGCCTGAAATGGCTCCGGTAAGTACAGGACTTGGCGAAATATACCAGTACATCATTCACCCAAAAAAAGGAAGTGAACATAAATACTCGCCTGCTGACCTGCGAACCATGCAGGACTGGATAGTTGCTCGCCAACTGTATGGCACACCGGGTATAGCTGAGGTTAACAGCTTTGGAGGCCAGCTCAAACAGTATGAAGTAGCTGTCAACCCCGATAGACTGCTGGCTATGGATGTCACTATTCCTGAGATATTCACAGCGCTTGAAAAAAATAATGAAAACACTGGCGGTGCCTATATTGATAAAAAACCCAATGCATATTTCATCCGTGGTGTTGGGCTCATTGGTTCATTTGATGATATAAAAAATATAGTAGTAAAATCAAACCCTAACGGCATACCGATACTAATAAAAGACGTGGCTGATGTACGCTTTGGTGGAGCCGTACGGTATGGTGCACTTACATACAATGGCGAAAAAGATGCAGTCGGCGGTTTGATAATGATGCTTAAAGGAGCGAACAGTGCTGAAGTGGTCAACCGAATAAAGGAAAAACTACCTACTATACAAAAATCACTACCTGCTGACGTGACTATTGAGCCATTTCTTGACCGGACAGACCTCGTGAACCGAGCAATCTCTACTGTAGAAAAGAATCTGATAGAAGGAGCACTCATTGTAATCTTTGTATTGGTTCTGTTTCTTGGAAATTTCCGAGCCGGGCTAATTGTAGCGTCTGCCATTCCATTATCTATGCTGTTTGCTCTTGGCATGATGAATGTTTTCGGTATATCAGCCAACTTGATGAGTCTGGGAGCTATAGATTTTGGTCTTATTGTGGACGGGGCAGTCATCATTGTTGAAGCTACCATGCACCACCTTGGGCTGCGGAAGATTACAGGCAGACTGACACAAGACGAGATGGATAAGGAAGTATTCGAGTCGGCTTCCAAGATAAGGAATAGTGCAGCTTTCGGTGAAATTATCATACTGATTGTTTATATACCTATACTTACGTTGATAGGTACGGAAGGAAAAATGTTTCGACCAATGGCGCAGACTGTTGGTTTGGCCATTGCCGGTGCACTGATCCTTTCACTCACTTACATCCCGATGATGTGTTCATTGTTTCTTTCGAAGAATATTTCTCACAAAGAAACATTCAGTGACCGGATGATGCGGTTTTTTCAAGGAATTTATACTCCTTTGCTCGAAAAGGCTATCCGATTCAAAAATATTTTGGTAGCAGCTACAGTGCTGATATTTGCTATTACAGTATTTATTTTTTCAAGAATGGGAGGCGAATTCATACCAACACTGCAGGAAGGAGATTTTGCATTCCACTGTATATTGCCACAGGGTACATCTTTGTCACAAAGTCTGGAAACATCCATGCAGGCATCCAGGATACTTCGCGAGTTTGACGAAGTTAGAATGGTAGTAGGCAAAACCGGTTCTGCTGAGGTACCGACCGACCCGATGCCTCCTGAAGCCACCGACATGATGGTGATACTAAAGCCACCTAAGGAATGGAAACGCAACATAAGCTACAATGCCCTGGCTGAGGAAATGATGCACAAGCTCGAAAGTCTGCCCGGTGTTTTTTTTGAAAGCAGCCAACCTATACAGATGCGCTTCAACGAACTAATGACCGGTATCAAACAGGATGTAGCAGTGAAGGTATTCGGCGAAAATCTGGATACTCTTTTGTTGTATGCCAATAAGATAGCACCCATCATCAGTTCAGTAAAAGGAACAACTGAGCCGAGTGTTGAGCGAATTGCAGGCTTGCCGCAGATAGTTATCAGGTATAACCGCTCGCAGATGGCCAATTATGGCATCAACATCCAGGATATCAACCGTATTGTCAGTACTGCATTTGCTGGTGGCAGTGCAGGTGTTGTTTATGAAAATGAAAGAAAATTTGACCTTGTAGTACGACTTGACAGTACCAACCGCAGCAAAATAGATGATGTAAGCCACCTTTACATACCCGCAGCCAATGGTACACAGATACCACTATCACAGGTAGCAGAAATCAAACTCGAACTCGGCCCGGTACAGATAAGCCGTGAAGACGGAAAAAGACGAATAGTCGTCGGGTTCAATGTCAAAGACCGTGATGTGGAAAGTGTAGTGACCGAGATTCGTGAACAGCTTGATAAAAATCTTAAATTATCAGAAGGTTATTACTATACCTTTGGAGGTACATTCGAGAGCCTTCAGGCAGCATCAAAGCGACTGATGATTGCAGTACCCGTTGCACTTGCTCTTATTTTCTTGCTCTTGTACCTGACATTCGGTTCAGCAAGCCAGGCATTGCTCATTTTTACTGCCATCCCTATGAGTGCCATCGGCGGTGTATTCGCATTATTGGCACGTGGCATGCCGTTTAGTATTTCTGCAGGTATAGGGTTTATAGCTTTGTTTGGTGTGGCTGTCCTCAATGGAATAGTTTTGATAGCAACATTTAACCAGTTAAAAAAAGACGGTATGGAAAATATTACTGAAAGAATAATCGAAGGCACAAAGATAAGATTGCGACCGGTGCTAATGACGGCAACGGTAGCTTCACTCGGATTTCTTCCTATGGCATTATCACATGGTGCAGGGGCAG
>WBZR01000342.1_pt2 | contig 55437 bp, 61 predicted proteins | sample 5204231 | NCBI WGS metagenome assembly WBZR01 (sample SAMN12412403, study PRJNA552823) | activated sludge metagenome | isolation source: activated sludge from anammox sidestream of wastewater treatment plant... | place: USA: Virginia | collected 2017-08 | reverse complement strand
AGCATTTTACCTTGACCTTCCGGTAAGAGATTTGGTTAAATCTCTTAACGGTGAATTTTTTAACGCGGTTTTTAATTTTGGCAGATGGTACGGAAGCGGAATGCCTACCATTTATCTGTTTTTTGGTTTATATTTGTTTGGCCTTATTTTAAAAAAATACAAATTTCGCAAAACTGGACTGCTTATTTTAGAATCTTACCTTTTTTCCGGACTGGTTACACTCATCTTAAAATCAGTCTTTGGTAGGTTCCGCCCTTATACCAATAAAGGCGATTTTGCTTTTTACGGCTGGAACTTGTCAAACAACGATATGTTTTCTTACATATCAGGTCATGCTGCAGTATCGTTTGCTCTTTCAGCAATATTGGCATCAACAACTGAAAATTATTATCTTAAAACATTTTATTATCTGCTTGCAGTTGTAACTTGCCTCAGCAGGATTTATCATAACCAGCACTGGTTCAGTGATGTTTTAAGCGGAGCAATATCCGCATACGTTATCAGCCGTGCATTAGTAACACTATTAAAAAAACCTGATACAGATTTCTAATGTTTAATTTTTTTTATTTTTGAAACTATGAACGAACCAACTGTATTTTTAACTGCCCGCTGGCAGGATTTGATTTTGATTACTTATGATGTTGACCCAAAAATACTTTTACCATTGTGTCCCGCAGGACTTGAACCAGATACAATTAATGGCAGAGGCTTTATAAGTCTTGTTGCCTTTGATTTTATGGATACAAAGGTAAAGGGTATAAAATTTCCGTTTCATGTTAATTTCCCTGAAATAAATCTTCGCTTTTATGTGAAGGATAATGAAAGACGGGGAGTAGTTTTTATAAAAGAATTTGTTCCAAAGCAAATTATTCCATTAATTGCAAATACTTTTTATAATGAAAATTATAAAGCTATTACTATGACAAGTGATGTTGATAAAAATGGTCAAATTAAAATTCATCACAAGATTAAAATTAACGGTAAATTCTACGAAATTAAAGCTGAAGCTGATAATGATCCCGTGATTCCAGAAGATAACTTAGTAGAGAATTTTTTTAAGGAGCAGGAATGGGGATTTGGTAAAACTAAAGATGGACAAACTTTAATTTATCGCGTGCAGCACCCGGTTTGGAAAATTTACCCGAATGCAAAAGTTGAACATAATTTTGAGTTCAATTTAATTTATGGTAAAGAATGGAGTTTACTGAATGATAAAAAGCCTTATAATGTTACTATTGCCCGCGGTTCAAATGTTAAGCTTTTTTCTGCTAAAACTGTTGAATAAATATTAACTGTTGAATAAATATTCAGCTTGATAATTTTATTTGAATTATAAGAATTTCTGAATTAATCCCTTACATTTTAATGTTATAATTTTAATATTAAATTTAATTTAATATTAAAAATTCTGCATAATAACAATAATAAAGATTTCAGCATCAATAATAATATAGAGCATAATAAAATTGCTGAAAGATTTTCTGTTTATACAATATTATTAAAATCTCAAACCGGCTCATTTAAAGAGGATATATTAAATGGGCTTTTATCCTTTCCTAAAACAATTTCTCCCAAATATTTCTATGACCACAAAGGTTCTGACTTGTTTGAAAAGATTTGTTTAACGCCGGAATATTATATTACAAGAACAGAAACAGAGATTTTGAAGGAACATTCCCCACAAATTGCTGAAAAGTGTGCCTCAGTTAATGTTATAGTTGAGCTTGGCAGCGGAAGTTCAATAAAAACCAGATATATTCTCGAAGCTTTTCTGAAAAAAGGTAACCTCATTTACGTTCCTATTGATGTTTCTAAAATACTTATTAAATCCGGAAGGTTACTTATAGAAAAATACAGCACTTTAAATGTTAATGCAATACTTGGAGAGTATGAACCATCATTATTATTAGCATCAGAACTTTTTAAAGAACCAAAGCTTGTAATTTTCCTTGGCTCTAGCATTGGGAATTTTGATTTACCTAAAGCAGCAGAATTTATGCAAATTATAGGCAAGAATATAAATAAAGGCGATTTTTTGCTCATTGGATTTGATATGGTTAAAGATACCGGAATTCTTAATGCTGCTTATAACGATTCTGAATTAATAACTGCTGAATTTAATTTAAACATACTAAAACGTATAAACCGTGAGTTAGGTGCTGATTTTAACTTAAATAAATTTTCACATAGGGCATTTTTTAATGAAAACAAAAGCAGGGTTGAAATGCATCTTGTTTCTGATTGCATGCAATCTGTAAAAATATGTGAAAAGGAAATTCAATTTAATACAGGAGAATCAATTCACACTGAAAATTCATACAAATTTACTGATGAAATGATAAATTCCCTTGCAAAAGAATCAAGTCTATTAATCCACGATAAATGGTCAGATAAAAATAAATGGTTCAGCATTTATCTTTTTACTAAATAATTTTTATTATTTCTTAGGCATTCTTAGCACATCTAAATCCGCTTAATAACCAGCGCTCATGAGTTTTAAAGAAATTTCTGTATGTATTTCTTGTTGAGCTTTTTGGTGTACCAAAAGAACCGCCGCGCAATACTTTTTGATTGCAAAACCACTTATCGTTATATTCAGCAAAACCTGATTTAAACCCGGGATACGGCATAAATTCTGATTGTGTCCACTCCCATGCATCACCAATCATTCCATAGAGTCCATAATAACTTTTTCCCGCTTCATAAGCAAATACATCTGCCGGACACCACAATCTTGATTCAAGTAAATTACAGTTCAACTCAGTTGCATCATCATTTCCCCACGGAAATAAACGTGATGAAGCTGAATCTTCATCCCATGATGCTGCTTTTTCCCATTCAGCTTCACTTGGCAGCCGTTTGCCTGCCCATTTAGAAAATGCATCTGCTTCAAAATAGCTTACATTGGTAACCGGCTCATCGGGAAAATTCTCAATAAATCTTTTTCCTTTAAAATCACATTTATACCAGTTTCCGTTATCATCCTGCTCCCAATACATTGGTGCTTTAATGTTATTATTATTTATCCATTGCCAGCCTTCATCAAGCCAAAATTTAAAATTATTATAACCGCCATCATTAATGAATGCAATATAATCTTCGTTTGTTACCATTGTATTATCAATATAATAATCATTTAGCCACACTTTATGAAGCGGCATTTCTATATCATAGGCAAACTGTTTTTTGTGTTTTAAAATATCAAAACCCGCTTCATAAATACCTCCGGGTATTTTAATCATTTCTTTTTTTATAGAACTTTTGTTTGAGCGGGGAATATCCTTTATTGTTTTTGGAGCATATTTATCCTGCAGCAGGTGCTGCAGGTCATATACCATAAGTTCCTGATGCTGCCACTCATGGTTAAATGCAAGCATAAAATCTTTTAATATATTAAGTTTAATATCATTTGTCTCAAAAAATTTAGCAATTTCCCGGTTTATATAATTCCAATATTCTATGGTTTCCTTAACAGTTGGTCTGGAAATTGTTCCGCGTTTGTTTTTATTGAACGGTTTTCCAAATGCCTGATAATATGAATTAAGATAAAACGAAAAATCTTTTTTAAATGGTTTATAATCGTTATAATATTTTTTCAATAGCTGGTCATAAAACCATGTTACATGTCCAAGGTGCCAGCGGGGGGGACTCATAAAATTTTCTGTTTGTACAACGTAATCTTCAATTTCTAAAGGCTCGCACAGTTCAATTGTCATTCTTCGCACTTTTTTAAACTGAATAAACATATCTCCTGAGGCAACCCCGGTGAGTGAGTGTTCAATATCGTTTATATTCAGAACGCTATTTTGATTTTCCATTTAATTATTTTATTAGTAGTTTTACAAAGGTTTATTTAATGCAATTGTATTTTTGGAGGTTGTAATTTTTCTTATTAAATATAAGTGTTAATTAAAATATATAAAATTCAATTTAAAAAAATATAAATTTATAATTTCAGCAAAACTTGTCATTAATTGAATTTAAAAACGTATCACATTCTTATGGTAAATGCCTTGCTTTAAACAGACTTTCATTTGAAATTGTTGATAATAAAATAACTGCCGTAATTGGCAAAAGCGGGAGCGGTAAGTCAACGCTTCTGCAGGTAATCAACGGTCTAATAAAACCAAATGAAGGCGATGTTATAATTTTTGGAAGACAATTGAACTACAAAGATATTTATAAAACTCGCCTTAAGATCGGATATTCTGTTCAGGGTACCGGACTTTTTCCGCATTTATCTGTATATAATAATATTGCAATTCTTGGAAAAATTACAAACCAATCCAAACACAACATCGAGCGCAGGATTGATACATTAATGAGTTTTGTAAACCTTCCGCCAAACTTTAAAACCAAGTATCCCCATCAGCTTTCAGGCGGTGAGCAGCAGCGTGTTGGACTTTGCCGTGCAATGCTGTTAAATCCTCCTGTATTTCTGCTTGATGAAGCTTTTGCTGCACTTGATCCTCATAACAGAGCAGAAATCCATAATGAACTTCTGCAATTGCAAATTGCAGAACCGCGGACAATTATTTTGGTTACACACGATCTTAACGAAGCTTTAAAATTGGCTGATTATATAATGATTCTGGATAATGGAGTTTTACAGCAATATAGCACCAAAGAAATTGTTGTTAATGATCCTGCAAATGATTTTGTAAGAAATTATTTTGCTGCTCAGTCATTATGATCAAAAATTTAATTAAAATATTATTTTTAACAGTTCTTTACAGCAGTTCTGTATTTTCGCAGCAGATTGTAAAAGTTGGTGCAAAACATTTTAATGAATCATATATTCTTGCTGAAATTTTTTCGCAGCTTTTGGAAGCTAACGGTTATAAAGTGGAAAGGAAATTTAACCTTGGCGGAACTATGGTTTGTTATGAATCACTAGTTAATAATCAGATTGATATATACCCTGAATATACCGGAACTATCAGCGAAGCAATTTTAAAGCTTCAAAATAAACCCGGACTAAATGAGTTAAATGAACTGCTAAAAGCAAATTACAAGCTTGAGCTGATTGGAAATCTTGGATTTAACAATACTTATGCTTTTGCTGTTACTAAAAAAACAAGTGAAAAGTATAATATCAAAAAAATATCTGATCTCAAATTACATCCTGAGCTTAAAACAGCTTTAAGTTATGAGTTTATTAAACGTAAAGATGGCTGGGAAAACCTTGCAGCCCTTTATAATCTTAAAATTAAACCCGTTGGTATTGATCATGGTCTCGCATATCAGTCGCTTGAAGATGAAAAAATAGAGCTTACCGATGTTTATTCAACCGATGGAGAGATAAGAAAATATGGTCTTGTTATTCTGAAAGACGATATGAATTTTTTCCCTTCATATCTTGCTGTTCCCTTTATCAGATCTGATTTAACCCCTGAAATAAAAAATATTATCGCTAAGCTTTCAGGTACTATTAATGATAGTTTAATGCAGAGCATGAACGCTGAAGTTTTATTTGAAAACAAAAAGTTTGCTGAAGTTGCCAATGAGTTTCTGAAAAATAAATCTCTGATTTCATCAAATGTTAAGTATAAAACAACTTCATCAATTGATGAAATACTTAATAAAACACTTAGGCATCTTTACATTACAATTATTTCTTTATTGCTTGCAATAATTATTGCTTTCCCTGCGGGGGTTTTACTTTCGGCATTTCAAAAAATTTCCCCTCCTGTTTTATATCTTGCAGGACTGATGCAAACTATACCCTCTATTGCCTTGCTGGCTATTATGATTCCTGTTTTTGGTATTGGCATAATACCTGCTGTAGCTGCTTTATTTTTATATGCATTGCTTCCTATTCTCAGAAATACAGTGAGCGGTATATATTCCGTTGACCCGGTAATTAAGAAAGTTGCCTCCGGTATGGGGCTTACCAAATGGCAAAGGCTCCGTTATGTTGAAATTCCCCTTGCTATACCTGCAATTCTTGCTGGAATTAAAACCGCAGCTATAATTAACATTGGGACTGCAACTCTGGCTGCATTTATTGGTGCAGGCGGACTTGGTGAATTTATTGTTACAGGGCTTGCACTTAATGATACTTCATTGATTTTAAAAGGTGCAATCCCTGCTGCAATTCTTGCTGTATTGGCTGAATTCTTTTTTGAGCTTTTGGATAAATTATTAATACCTAAACATTTGAAACAATAAATATAAATTAAATTTTATGCAGGGAATCCAGATACTTGAACATAACTATCCGGTTTATATTGCAGTTTGGTTTGTTATTACAGTTTTTTTGCTTTGGTTTTTTAGGTTTATGTATAAAAAAATGCGTAATACAGATGACAGACAAACAAAAAGTTCATTGTTCACTATTACAATGTTCTTTGGTATTCCTATATTGATTGCTTCAGTTTTAGGACCTTTGTTTTTTTTGATTGGTGATAAGAATATGCCTGCAGAATATAGGTATTTGTGGTTAGGGCTTATTGCCGTTTTTATAATTTATTTTTTTATTAAACAAAAAACAAAAAAATGATTAAAATTAATTCAATTGGTATAAATTAATTATTTAATATATTAATGTTATACAGATTTATATTGCTAATAATTCTCCCCAGTTGAAAAATAACTTCAATCATTAAAATTTTTTTAAATCTTTTGTTGATAATTTTAAAATACCTGTTGGTGAATTTTCTGCAGAATGTACTATTGCATTTAAAACATTTTTTAATTTTACAGGATATAATCTTTTTGCAGCATCTTTAAATGGCGGAATTATAAAGAATAGCCAGTATATTGGCAGTATCATATATGGCCAATAATGTCCCGGTCCAAGTACATACCACGGTTTAATAAATACTGCATTTATCCCTGTATCTGAAATTATTTTTTCTCCGTACTTTCTGATGTTAATAAACTCTTTCATAAACGGAGCTGGCTCTGCAACACTTAAATAAATAAAAAGCTTAACCCCGGTTTCTAATACTGCTTTTACAGCTTCTTCTACAGATACTTTATCTATTTCATTGAATTCTTTTTCTTTACCCGGTCCCGGATGTGAAACTCCTATCAGATGAATAAATATATCGCATCCGTTTACGTAAGATATAAAAGTTTTTGAATTAAGAGCATTGCCCAAAACCGGCTCAACTCCTTTTGGAAGTTTTTTTTCTGAACCTTTACGTATCAAACCTTTTATCTTAAATCCTTTTTGTATTAACAATGGAATAACCCTGCTTCCAATATATCCTGTACCGCCTGTAATAAATATGTTTTTATTCATAAATTATTTTAAAAAATTATTATAAATTGGATTTTAAATTAAAAAGGTTTTTTAATTAAAAAACCCGGCATTAAACCGGGTATAATTATAAATTTTATGTTACTGTATAAATTTTACATCTAGCTTACCATTTCCTTTACTGATTGTTCAAATAACTTATGCTGTTTTTTGCCTATTTTTTCCTGAACCTGCATTAAACCCTGAATCAGTGCATCAGGTCTTGGCGGGCAGCCTGCTACATAAACATCAACCGGCAAAAACTGGTCAATTCCCTGTACAACGGAATAGCTTCTGTACATTCCTCCAGAAGAAGTACATGCACCCATTGCAATACAGTATTTCGGCTCCGGCATTTGATCCCATATTTTTCTTACAACCCAAGCCATTTTATAAGTTACAGTTCCTGCAACAATCATTAAATCAGATTGCCTTGGTGAAAATCGGAATGCTTCGCTCCCGAATCTTGCTACATCAAATCTTGAAGCAGCAAATGCCATCATTTCTATTGCGCAGCAGCTAATACCCATTGGCATTGGCCAAACTGAATTCTTTTTTGCCCAGCCCAATATATCACTGATTTTTGTGGTAAAAAATCCTTCGTTCTGTAAAGATGTGTTTAAATCAGACATAAATTTAATTTTTTAATTCCATTTTAATGCACCTTTTCGGAGCATATAAAAATATCCAATTAACAGCAATCCTATAAATACCATCATTTCAACTAAAGCGTAAGTTAACATTGCACCTTCAAAGCTCCGGAATGTAACAGCCCATGGATACATAAAAACGACTTCAATATCAAATAAAATGAATAGCATTGCTGCCATATAATATTTAACAGAAAATCTGGAATGTGCAGTTCCAAATGGTTCAACACCGCTTTCATAAGTTGAAAGTTTTTCTGGATTTGGCTTTTTTGGTCCTAATATTTTTGAAACTGTAACATTTATGACTGCAAATGCTACCGCGCCAAACATCATAATTGCAATAGGTATATATGTTTCTAGCATTTTCTGTGTATATAATATTACACAAAAATAGCAATAAATAAGGAATTTATCAAAATATTTCAGACTGCCTGTTTATTTAACTTTGTAAAAATCATCAATAATATGTTTATATTTTTCCTCAATAACTTTTCTTTTTAGTTTTAATGTTGGGGTTAGCTCACCGCTCTCAATTGAGAATGGTTTATCCAGTAATACAAATTTTCTGATACGTTCGTATTTTGCAAGAGCTCTTTGCAGTACATCAATTTCAGATTCATAAAAGTTTTGTATAACATCATTATTGCAAAGTTCATTAACTGAACTGTATTTTACCCGTAGCTTTTCGGCTATGTTTTTTAGCATATCAAAATTGGGCACTATAAGTGCAGTAACAAAATGCCTATCATCTGATGCAATAGAAATTACCTGCTCAATGTATTCGCTTTGCTCTATGGTGCTTTCAATATGAGTGAGAGAAATATATTTACCTCCGGCGGTTTTAATCAGCGTTTTTTTTCTGTCAGTAATTTTTAAAAAACCATTTCCGTCAATTTGCCCAATATCACCTGTATGAAGCCAGCCGTTAATTTTAATTTCATCTGTATCTTTTTCATTCTTAAAATATCCCAGCATTACATTATCTCCGTTGACAAGAATTTCACCATCTTCAGCAATTTTTATTTCAACATTTTCAAGCGCCTTACCAACCGTTCCAAAAATATTATTTTCTAATCTGTTTACAGAAATTACCGGTGATGCTTCAGTCATTCCATAACCCTGCAGAATTAACAAGCCGATTGAATCAAAAAATTCTGCAGTATCTTTGTTTAATGAAGAACCGCCTGATATGAAAAATTTGATATTTCCGCCAGTACGTTTTCTTATCTCTGAAAATACTTTCTTATTGGCAATCTTCCAAAAAAGGTTTGATTTGTTTTCTCTGTATTTTTTTCCTGTCTTTAATGCTTGTTTCGTAATAATTCTTTTTATCGCCGGTAATTGCTCTATGTTTTTTAATAGTCTTGTCTGTATCCTTGTGAATAACTGCGGAACTGCAAGTACAATTGTTGGCTTTACTTCTTGAATTTGAGCTGAAAGTGTTTCAATGTTTTTAGCATAATATATCTTTGCCCCTTTGGAAAGCGGTACATAATATCCGCCTGTTCTTTCGTATGTATGTGCAAGCGGAAGAAATGATAAAAATTTATCTTCCTGTAATACCGGGAAAGAATCTGTACATTGTTTAACATTTGCAAGTACATTTTTGTGTGAAAGGCATACTCCTTTTGGAACACCTGTCGTTCCTGAAGTATAAATAATTGTTAGAAGATCATCAGGTTTTTGATGCTTTGATGCTTCACAGAAATATTCATCAGCTTCAGCAGGGTTGTAGGTCTTTTTATTCCGCAGTATTTTTCCGCAGATAAGTTCTTCAAAGCTGATAACATTTTCACTTAAATATTCGGGCTTGTTAAATGTGATAATCTTTTTCAGATTTGGCAGTTCATTAAATACAGCCAATACTTTTTCGGTAAGTAAACTGTTTGAAACAAAACAAATCCTGCTTTCAGAGTGTTCTAAAATATAGCGTATCTGCTCAGATGTCATACTTGTATAAACCGGAACAGTTGCAATATTTTTAGAAATGCATGCAAAATCAGCTGCAACCCACTCAAATCTTGACTCAGAAATTATTGCAGCATTATCACCGGGTTTTAATCCAAACTGCTCAAATGCTTGTGAGAGCAAATAAACATACTCTTTTAGTTTATTTCCTGAAACAGAGTCATATTTCTCTCCGCTTGTTTCTTTCCAAAACAATATACCTTTATCGCTGTATCTTTTAACAGCTTCTATGAAAAACTCTGTGAAATTTTTGTATATTGTACCCATAATATTTATCAAATTTAACTAAAAGTTAATATGTTTTAAAGTTCAAAAAGGTAAGCTTTAATTCATCTGAATAAAATGAATATTGAAACATTAAAGTATTTTTTTCCAAGCTTTTTGATAATTTAATAGTTGATTGTAAATATTTAAGAAACTAAATTGTAAAAAATCCGGAAGGAGAACTATGAAAAACATTTTATATATTTTTTTATTTTTAGCTTTAACAATAAATGTTTTGGCACAGGTTGTTAATGTTGAATCACGCAGAATGCGTACCGATACTACCGGATGGTCCGGCACTGCCGAAGGTAGCTTTCAGTATTCAAAATCAGTTGATGAGATATTTGATTTCGGTGCATTATTTCATCTGCAATATAAGACAAAAAATGATTTATGGCTTTTCTTAAATGAAATGAGAATAATTAAAGGTGCAGGTAAACAATTTGTAAATACAGGGTTTGCTCACATACGCTATAACAGAAAGATTACAAAAGATTTGCTAAGATGGGAAATTTTTACACAATACCAGTATAATAAAGCACTTGATGTTGGTCAAAGAATATTAGCGGGAACAGGTCCCCGCTTTAAAATTTATGATTCTGATATTTTTCATGCTTATTTTGGTGCTTTATATATGTTTGAATACCAGGAATCTGTTGATAAATCCATAGTTGAGCGTAATCACCGTACTAGCAGTTACATTTCTTTAACACTTCAATTTGAAAGATTTGAAATTAGAAATACAACATATTATCAGCCTGATATGATGGAATTAAAAGATTACAGAATTCTGGCACAAACAGATCTGCTGATTATGCTTACTGATGAGTTAAGTTTTACAACAGGATTTAATTATAGATTTGATACCCGTCCATTCCCCGGAGCTCCAAAAACGACATATTATTTAAAAAATGGATTGTTGCTTGAATTTTAAATACCTGTTTTTGCAAATTTAAAATTATTCCAGTGTATCTAAATAAAGGAATTTATTTGTATTTCTTACTTGTTTTTATTTAAATATACCTTATATTTGTTCAAACAATTTGAAAATTTTTCTAAAATCACACATTTACTGCATAAATTAGCCTATCGAAATTTCTACTTATCGTATTTAAATAAAATTTCCACAGTTTGCAAAAATTAATATACTTTTTAATACCTCTTTTCCTTGGAATATTTATGTATTCCTGCGAAAAAAACAGCAATGAAGTAATTGATCCGGTGCTTCATTTTCCAATTGTAACAAACACATATTACACACCGCAGCAATTCAACAGCGATTCAGTTTTAATATATTGCGGTGCAACTGTTCAATCAGAAGATGCTGTGCAAAAAGTTGAATTCAAATTTTATGACCTTGGTAACAATGTTTTAGCGGTTGCTGAATTATTTGATAACGGAATTTTCCCCGATACATCTGCCGGTGACGGCAAATATAACGGAGTAATGAATTATGTATTCCCTTGCCGTCAGGTCGGTTTTCATAAAGTTGAATTTTTAGCTACAAACGTTTCCGGACTAACAAGTAATCCTATACAAAATACTGCAAATATAATCAGAGTTCCAAATCTGCCTCCGGTTGTATCAGATTTAGTTATTGTACCGGATAGTATTCAGGTAAACAACCCTTCTTTTTTTATATTCATGATATCTGCATTAGATCCAAACGGACCTTGTGATATATCAAAAGTATTTTATACAGGTTTCAGACCAAACGGCGTTCCATTAACTTCATCACTTGAACTTTTTGATGACGGAAGCTGCTGCCCTGTTGGAAACACATCTTCAACCAGCGGTGATACTGCTGCGGGCGATAATAAATTTACACGGAAAACTTTCGGTGCTCCTTCCGAAACCGGTTATTACAGATATTACATCAGAGCTGTTGACCGTACAGGTGATACAAGTAATGTATTAGCTGATTCAATTTATGTCTATTAATTTTTGAATATGAAAAAAATTCTTCTCTCCATATTAATTTTATCCGGCAGTATTGGGTTTTCTCAAATGATGCCGCAGAATTTTAAAATTTCTAACGAACTGTTTAAAAACTATAAGATATCTGTTTCAAATGATAAACATAACAATATTATTGGCAGATTTTCTTCAGCTCCTAATAGTTCTCCCACTATAATTTCAAATTTTATTACTGATATTATTACCGTAAGAAATGCAAACGGTGATACAATTTGGTTCGGTACCGGTAAAGGAATTTCCAGAACTACCAACAGCGGTTTAACTTTTCAAAATTACTATGGAACTGAACCTTTTGGAGATGATGATGTTTCGGGATTAGCTGTTTATAAAAACTGGGTTGTTGTTGCAACTGCTTATTCTCAGTTAATTGGCGAAAATTACGTTCCAACCGGCACCGGAATAAAAGTATCCAGTGACTATGGCTCAACTTGGTCTTCCTACCCACAGCCTATGGATGGTGTAAATGATACGGCAATCCAATATGGAATTAGTACTATTCATGCTCTGCCTGTTGTAGTTGATGAGTATAATTTATCCTATGATGTACTGATAACAAGAAAAAATATTTCAACTGATAGCTTGGTTTTCTGGATAACATCTTGGGCAGGTGGAACAAGGAAATCAACTGATTTTGGTGTAACTTGGCAGCGTGTTATTTTGCCTCCTGATGCTTTTAACACTATTACACCAACCGGAGGACCCTATAACTTTCAGCTTAATCCCCGTGACCCGCCATTTGGCAATAATAATCATAAGGGTTTTTCTCTGGCTGCAGAAAATGATTCTACAATTTATGTTGGTACTGCAAACGGTATAAACCGTTCAAGTGATTGGGGCGTAAGCTGGAAAAAATATAACTACGATAGCACCGGGCAGGGCACTGGTGTTGCAGGTGATTTTGTAGTTGGATTGGAAGTGCAAAAGTTCGGCAATTATTCAATTGTTTGGGGGGCAAGTAATTCAACTAAGGCAGGTGAAAAATCAGCTTTTAGTTTCTCCGCTAATGGAGGTTTAACCTGGAGCAACACTCTGGAGGGAGCATTTACTCATAATGTTGGATTTAAAGATTCTATTGTTTACGCTGCTACTGATAACGGAATTTGGAGAAGCTTTTTTTCCCCTCCAAACTTTAGTTGGTCAAAACCTTCTATAATATACGATGAAGCTATTCGCGACCAGATAAGGACGGATCTTTTCTATGCTGTTGATTCACAAGGTGATTCGGTTTGGGTAGGCTCCGGTGATGGACTTGCAAGAACTGCAGATACATTAACAAGTCCCTGGGTTAGCAAATGGAAAATTTTCAGGGCATATAAAAATATTAATGTTGTAAATGAATCTTATGCTGCACCAAATCCGTTTTCACCTAAATATGAAGTGTGCAGAATTTACTTTAAAACAGGATCAATAAATTCAAATGTTACAATTAAGATATTTGATTTTGCAATGTATCCTGTAAGAACAGTTATTCAAAATGCTAACCGCACATCACCTGATGTTATTTGGACTACTTGGGATGGCATGAGAGATGACGGCTCTCAAGCTGCAAACGGTGTTTATTTCTACAGGATTGAAATAGATAAAAGTGAGACAGTTTGGGGAAAAGTAATGGTTCTTCAATAATGCTGTTAAGCTATCATAATTTTTGGAATTAATGTTTAAATATTTCATAACATTTATTACTTTCATTTCATTTTTATCCATAAATTGTTCAAATACAAACCAGCAATGCAGCTATAATACAGTATATGAATTTGAAAAGGGTAAGGTTTTAAAATTTAAAGATTTTGATCTGGTATTTACCGGTGAAAGAAAAGTGCAGAAAATGATCTCTGATGGCAGCAAAATTAATTTTAATTTTTTTGATTTTAAAATTTCAAATGCCTCCGGCTCTTTTAACGTAAGCTGGACCTCAGGTACAGGTGATATAGCACCTCAGCCGTTTGAATTTAACGGTAAAGGTTATTTGCTTGAACTTAAAAATTCCGAATTACTGAAAAAGAATTTAGCTGAAAATGAGCTTGTTATAGTTAAAAAGTAGATCACATGAAAAATATCAAATATTTATTAATATTAATTTTATTATTATATTCAGCAAATTTATTTGCACAGCTTGGCGGGCTGCCTGCACCATTTTCCAGAATGGGATTTAATGCCCGCGGTATTGCTATGGGCAATACAATGAGTTCTGTTACTTACGGAGATCTTAACGGGTTTTACAATCCTGCACTTTCTCCCTTTCAAAACGAGCATCTTGTGAATCTAAGCTATTCATTCCTTTCGTTTAATAGAAGTTTAAATTTTGTAAGCTATACTAAAAATTTTAAACTTCCTAAGCAAACTGAAGGCGGGGCAGGGGTAACTTTTGCATGGTTAAATTCTGGTGTTGATAAAATTGATGGACGCGATATAGACGGCGCTTCTATTGGTGAACTTTCTACAAGTGATAACCTGTTTCTTTTTGCGCCATCTGTCAGAATTTCTGAAAAAATTTCACTTGGTGTTGGCTTTAAACTTTATTATTCAAAATTGTATGAGGGCGTAACTTCAACGTCATTTGGATTTGATATTGGTGCTTTATATAAAGTAAATGATAAACTTAATATAGCTGTAACAGCTAAAGATTTTAATTCTGCTTATGAATGGAATACACAAGAGCTTTATGGTTCTGTAAACGGTACTCAAACAAAAGAAAAACTTCCAAAAATATATACAATCGGTGCATCTTATCTTTTGCCAAAAAACTTAGGTATTGTTTCAATGGAGTATCAGACAAGCAATAAACGGTCTAACATCATCAGGGCAGGGGTAGAAATAAATGCTATTAAAGACCTTAAGTTCAGAGCAGGTTGGGATAGACTTGACTATAGCTCAAATGATATGTTAGGAGGCTCTAGACCTTCTGCCGGTATTGGTTATCAAAAAACTTTTGGTTCTTACATTGTTGGCATTGATTATTCTTTTGCAATGGAGCCGTATTCACATAATCCGTTTCAAACAATTACGGCTGTTATTAAGCTTAAATAATTCTTATTTTAGTAAAACTTTTTTATTGAATTCACTTGAAATCATTATTTAAATATCTTTTCATTATAACTTTTTTAGCTGCCGTTTCTAATGCACAAAATGACGGTGCGGGGAATACCGGACTTGCCTTTCTTAAATTAGGAATTTCCTCCCGTTCAATTGCAATGGGCGAAGCAGTTACTGCAAACACTTTTGATGCTTCAGCTACTCATTATAATCCTGCAGCATTGTTTTTGGGAGATAAAGTAAACCTTGTCTTTATGCATAACCAACAGGTACTTGGAGTCCGCACTGAATTTCTTGCCGGAAAAGTAAAATTAAATAAAATTGCAATTGGCTTAAGTCTTAATAATACTTCGATTGATAATATTCAGTTTAGAGAGATTCCCGGTGAACCTTTGGGCACATTTAATGCTCAAAATTTTGCTTTGGGTATTTCATTAGGATATAAGATAAATGAAAATTTATCCGTTGGAGCAACAGGTAAATTTCTTTTCGAAAAAATCTATGTTGATAATGCTTCCGGCTTTGCTTTTGATATTGGGGGATTGTATGTCAAAGAAAAATTATCGTTTGGTGCTGCAATTTCAAATTTTGGTTCAATGACAGAATTGAGGAATGAAGCAACTAAACTTCCCGCTTCTTTAAGATTTGGTGCCGCTTATTATTTTGATATTAAAGGTATTAACTCTAAACTTATTGTTGCCGCTGATGGTTTTAAGGTGCTTAATGGCGGAGATTTTCATGCTAATACCGGTGCAGAACTGCTTTATAAAGAATTTCTTGCATTAAGAGTGGGATATCAGTCAGGATATGAAAATAAAACTATTACTGCCGGCATTGGTTTAAAGTATAAAGCAATTTCTCTTGATTATGCTTTTGTTCCTTACAAATATTCTCTTGGCTCAAGCCATACTATTACAATAGGTACAAGCTTTTAAGAATTTTCAACTCAAAATTTATTGCGAAGCTGCCGATGGATGTAGTTAGATTTGAGAAAAAATACACAGATAAATGGGAAGATTTTGTGAATGATGCTTCCAACGGAACAATTTTTCATTCCCGCAAATTCCTTTCTTACCATGCACCTGATAAATTTATTGATTGCTCCCTGCTTTTTTATGAAGATAATAAACTTATCTCTGTACTTCCTGCTATTGAAACAAAGCGTGATGGAATCCCTGCATTATGGTCGCACATGGGTGCAAGCTACGGCGGTTTTGTGCATTCAGAAAACCTCAGTGTTAAGCAGGCATTTGATTTAACTCAAAGTCTTTTTGATTTTTCTCTAAAAGAAAAATTTGGGAAAATTGTTCTTACTAATGTTCCCTTAATTTACCATAAAAGATTTAACCAATATATTGATTTTGCTCTTATCAAAAATGGATTTAGTTACTTAAAACGCGAAGTTACAAGTGTAATTACCCTAAATGTTTCTGAAGATAATGTAATGAAACTCATTAAACCAGAAGCCAGAACATCAATCCGTAAATCCGAAAAATTGGGTGTTGTAATTAAAAAGTCAAATGATTTTGATGATTATTACAAAATCCTTAAAAGCAATCTTGCAATGCGGCATAACGTTCAGCCTGCGCATACTTTGGAAGAACTTTACAGATTAAAGGAACTTTTTCCGCAGAAAATTCACTTATTTGGTGCTTACTTTAAAAATGAAATGATTGCCGGTGTAATTAACTTTTATTGTAATGATAATACTGTTTTGGTTTTTTACATCAGCCATAATCAGGAGTATCAGCAATACAGAGCTGTGAATCTTTTATTTTACACAATAATGAAAGATGCTGTAAGCCGTGGTCTCAAATTTCTTGATTTTGGTTTGTTTACTGTTAATATGGAACCTAATTGGGGACTTGGTAAATTTAAGGAAAGCTTTGGCGCCAGGGGAATTTTAAGAGATTCTTTTTTTCTTGATCTAAAATAATATTAATTTGAAGGCAAAAAATAAAATTTATTTTTTAGTTTTCTTTATAGCACTTATTTTGGCTTATTTTCAAACCCTTCGAATTGATGCCCCTAATTATGATCTCAAATTAACTCGTCATACTTCTATTATTCAAAATTCTGCCGAATATCCTTACAAATACCGCTTACTGAATCCGTTTATCACTAACATTTGGTTCACGGGATTAAAACTTGTGCTTTCTGAAAAAGCAGCATTTATTGGTGCTTATTTTTTTCAGAATATCCTGATTTTCAGTTTTATGTTATTTTCTGTTTTCGGTTTTTTTAAATTTTGGTTTGATGATACAGGTGCAGTTGTATCGCTTTTACTTTTCTCTGTTATTGTTCCGCTTTCTTTAACGGGATATGATGTACTTGGGGATATGACTACAGCCGGCATTATGTCGCTTGGGTTTACATATATTGTTTCTGGTAAAGAAAAATATTTATATCCTTTGCTGTTTATTTCTGCATTTAATGAACTGCAGTTAATATTGCTTATTGCTTTTTATTTCTTTTCTAAAATATCAAACTTAAAAGAACCAAAAGTTTACTTAAAAAGTTTTTTAATGATTGTAATTTTTGCCGCTGCTTATGCTGTTATTTATTTTTTAAGAGGGGGCTATGCTGCCTCAGAAGATGTTAACTGGTATTTTACCAAAGATGCTGCCTTTAACATTGCTCATAAAGATTGGATACCGTTATGGTTTATTATGATTGCTCCATTGTTTTATTTTGCAATCAAGGGATTCCGCACAAAACCTGAATTTCTTAAAAACAGTTTAATTATTGTACTGCCATTATTTTACTTTTGTGCATTTTTCTTTATTGCAAGGCTTCGTGAAATTGATAAAGCTTTAACAATATTTGTAATTCTTATACCGCTTGCATTACTTTCAGTTTTACCTTCACATTTAAAGAATTTAAACAAACAAAATAATCTCTGATGTGCGGAATTTCCGGAATATACAATTTTAACTCTGCACCCGTAAACGAAGCGCAGCTTCGCGGGATGAACAGAACTATTCATCACCGCGGACCGGATGGTGACGGTATATTTATTGATAACAATGCGGGAATTGGCTCAACCCGGCTTGCTATTATTGACCTTCGTGAAATTGCAAATATGCCGTTATATGATAATGAAAACAGATATGTGATAGTTTATAATGGTGAAATTTTTAATTACCTTGAGCTTCGCAGGGAACTGATTGAAAAAGGCCATAAATTCAATACAAACTCTGATACTGAGGTTGTTCTGAATGCTTATATACAGTGGGGTGAAGAGTGTCTGCATAAGCTAAATGGGATGTGGGCAATTGCAATTTGGGATAAACAGGAAAAAACTCTTTTCTGCTCACGCGATAGATACGGCATTAAACCCCTTTACTTTTACAAAGATAACCAAAAGCTTATTTTTGCATCAGAAATTAAGCAGATTCTGCATTGCGGAATTGATAAAACTGTTAATGATGAAATTATTTACGACTATCTGGTATTTCATTTTATTGACCACACAGAAAATACTTTCTTTAAAAATATTACAAAAGTTAAGGCAGGGCATAAATTCACAATTAAGAATAATGAATTTAATCTCTCAAAATGGTATAATCTGCCAGTAACAGGTAAAATGGAAAATACCAAAAACCTTTACAGTGATTTTTACAACTTGCTATATGATTCAGTTAAGCTGAGATTAAGAAGTGATGTTGAAGTTGGAAGCTGTTTAAGCGGAGGTTTGGACTCATCTGCTATTGTTTGTTTAATGCATAATATTCTGCTTCAGGAAGGAAAAACTGATATCCAGAAAACATTTACCGCCTGTTATGATGATCCTTTAATTGATGAGAGACAATTTGTTGAAGAAGTTATTAAACAAACAAATGCCCAAAAATATTATCTTTTTCCCGATATTGCCGGTTTTAAGCAGGATATTGACAAACTAACTTATCATCAGGATGAACCTTATACAGGTGCAACTGTTTTTGCACAGTGGAGCGTTTTTAAAAAAATCCATGAAGCGGGAATAAAAGTAGTTCTAGACGGGCAGGGGAGTGATGAAATACTGCTTGGCTATTTTTCTTTTTTTCCGTTTTACCTAAAGCGTAAACTCTTAAATCCGGTTAAGTTTATTACTGAATACCTGAATGGTGTAAATACTACAAATCTTGGTTTTTATAAATTCACTCAAAATCTCATATATTTTAATACAGGCTCAGTCAGATACAGGCATGTTTTAAAAAACAGCGCAGCATTTGTTCAAAGTGAATTTATCAGCCGGTATAACCGGCGTGATTTATTCAATGATATGATAGCAGCCGGTGGACTTGAAGCAAACCGCCTTTCAAATCTTTGGAATATTTCACTGCCTTCACTTTTAAGATATGAAGATAGAAACTCAATGGCATTTTCTGTTGAAGCAAGAATACCGTTTCTTGACCACAGACTTGTGGAGTTCATATTTTCGATACCGCTTGATAAACTTATTCACAAGGGCTGGACAAAATTTGCAATGCGTGAAGCATTGAAAGGTAAAATACCCGAAAAAATCAGAATGAGAAAGGGTAAACTTGCATTTTCAGTTCCGCAAAAAAAATGGCTTGTTGAAATTAAAGATATGCTTCTTGATACTTTTAATAACGATTTCCGTTCAGTAGAATTTATAAATAATGAAAAAATTTTAAATTTAATTAATAACGGAAATTTTAATGATAAAATCCTTTACCGTGCATTTGCATTAGAAAAATGGATGAAAGTTTTTGACCTCAAATAGGTAAATATAAAATTGAACTCAAATTACATTTGATAATTTATTAATGTTTTCCTTTTAATTTATTTTATGCTTTATTATATTTATCTTAAATATTATGAAATTCAGAATACAAATCAAACAAGATGAAGACGGCATATTTGTTGCCGAAATTCCTTCCTTACCTGGGTGTATAAGCCAAGGTAATACTCGCATTGAAGCATTAACCAACATTAAGGAGGCTGCTGTAGGATATATTGAAAGTCTGAAAAAACATAATGAACCAATACCTCCTCCAATTTCAGAAGAAATTATAGAAATTTAATATGTCAAAGTTACCTGTGGTTTCAGGTAAAGAAATGGTGAAAGCATTAGCAAAAATCGGGTACGATTTTGATCACCAAAAAGGCAGTCATATTATTTTAAGACAAAAATTTAACCCTTTTAGAAGAATAACAATTCCAAATCATAAAGAAATTGCTAAAGGAACCTTTAGGTCTATTATTAAAGAATGTGGTTTAACTGTAGATGAAATTATTAATATACTTAAATGAAAAAATCTGTTCTTCATATTGCACCAGAAAATACTGCCGGAGTACCTTATAATGTTATGAAAATGCAGAATCAGCATGGCATGCACTCAAGATTATTAACTTTTTATAAGATACCATTCGATTTCCCGGAAGATGTATGCCTTAACTTTTCAATTCCACGCAGCAAAGCTGCCATGATTTGGCGTGAGTTTAAACAGGCTAATCTGCAGGGCAAAGTTGCTAAAAAACAATTTGACCCATGGTCATACCTGCCTTATTTCGAACCAAAAAATGCTGCTGAAAAAGCTTATATGAAACTTCGGGAAAACCGTAATAAACCTAAATTTCTGAAAGCTTTAGATGAAATTAATGCCGACTCATTTGATATTATTCATTTTGACGGAGGTATAGATTTTTTCAGCGATTCTAAACTTGCAAAAGCTTTCAAAATGAAAGGTAAAAAAATTGTGAATTGCTATTTTGGGGATGACTTAAGAACACGCGGTATTGTAAGGGATATGGATGAATTAAGTAACCTAAACCTGACATTTGAATATGACCATACATTAAGACATCCCGATATTAATTTTCTTTTTTTCCCTTTCGAAAACTCCGGTTTAAATTTCATTAATGAAGATGTTTATAATTCTTCATTTAAAGAAAATATTAGGGTTATACATTCACCAACACAAAGAATAGTTAAAGGAACACCTGAAATTATTGCAGCCGTTGAAGAAGCTAAAAAAATCAGGAAGTTTGAGTTTGTATTGATTGAAGATACACCAAGAGATGAATTATTAAAAATTAAACAAACCTGTCATATTGCAATTGACCAGATTGGCAACAGAGGCGGTACAGGTTATGGGATAAATTCACTTGAAAATCTATCTCTGGGAATTCCTTCAATTACAGATATGAACTGCGGTATGGATACCTGGCTTCCTGAAAATCCGTTTATAATTGCAAATAAAGAAACCCTTGCTGAAAAACTTATTGAATTAATAGATAATGAAGAATACAGATTAAAAAAAAGGAACGATTCCAGAACGTGGGTAAATAAATATCATTCTTATGATTCTGTATTCAGCAAGTTAAATGAATATTATCTGAATGCCGGAATTATTTGATCAATATAATTATACAATGTTTAAAATAAAATTTATTGAAATTTAACCGGGGAAAATTACAGACTATAATTTGTCTTCTCAAATAAAGAAAATATTTTCAGATACCGTAATCTACACAATTGGCAGTGTATTTAACAGATTTTTACCGTTCCTGCTTCTTCCCGTATATACATTTTATTTCCCCCCCGCAGAATATGGTATTTTCTCTCTTGTTTATTCTTTCTGGTTCTTTGTATCTGTGTTTTACTTATACGGAATGGAAACAGCTTTCCAGAAATGTTTCCTTGAAACTGATGATTATGAATCAAAAAAAGGGATATACAGTAATACCTTAATTTTAATATTTTCTACTTCAATTATTTTCAGTGCAATTATTTACTTATTAGCAGATTTTATTGCTGAAAAAATTACCGGTACCACACAGAATGCATATCTTATAAGGTTATTGGCTGTTATTTTAGTTGCTGATTCCCTTTACAGATTCCCTATGATACTTATTAACAGTATTCAGCGTTCAAAATTATATTCTTTTTTGAATATGATTGCTGTAGTGCTTAATGTTGCCGTAAATCTTATACTCATTATTAATTATAAGTTCGGTATTGAGGCGATATTTTATTCATATCTGGTATCCTATATCTTTTTATTTATTATTTCATTTACCAGTATTCTAAAATATTTTAAATTGTTTATAAATTATTCTTTCATAAAGAATCTTTTAAAAAATGCTCATCTGTTTCTGTATTATGGAATTTTCCTGATTTCCATTGATCTGATTGACAGGTTTATTCTCGAGTATTTTAAAGGTTCTGCAGTGGTTGGTATATATTCCGCAAGTTACCGTATTGGCATAGTTATGAATCTTGTTATAACAGGATACAAAGTAGCATGGACGCCTTTTTTTATGAACCTTAAAGGAGAAGAAGGGAATAAAGAAATTTTTTCAAAAGTATTTACTTATTTTTGGTATGGGGGTTTAATAGTCTTTTTATTTTTCTCATTTCTTGCTGATGACCTTGTTAAAATAAATTATGCCGGTTATACACTGCTGAATGAAAAATACTGGAGCGGACTTGTAATCATTCCGTATATTCTTCTTGCTTATCTTTTTTCCGGTCTTTATCTTAATCTTAATGTTGCCTCTTTTTTTAAAAACAAAATTAAATATTTAATTATTTCTTCTGCAGCAGGCTGCATCAGCAATATATTGCTTAACTTTTTACTTATTCCTGAATATTCAATAACCGGAGCAGCAATTGCGACTATGCTTTCTTATTTCATTATGTTTGCTGTCCTTTATTTCTATTCTCAAAAAATATATAAAATTCAATATGAATGGAATTTAATTTTTAAAGCAATTTTATTGACTGCTATTTTATATTCAGTAAATTTTTACATCCCAAAAATACTTAATTTAAGTTATATTCACTCAATTTTAATTGAAATTTTGTTTGTTTGTTTTTTATTTGTTTATTTAATGGGTAAACAAACAATTAATCTGTTATTTTCATTAAAAAGAAATAAAGCTTAAAGTAACACTTTAACTGATTTAGCTCTTGACAACACTTCTTAATATAGTTATATTTGAAGAGCTTCTCCATTACTTTAAGGATATTTCTGCTTTTGGAGAGGTGCGAGAGTGGTTGAATCGGGCGGTCTCGAAAACCGTTGCAGAGGTAACTCTGCCGTGGGTTCGAATCCCACCCTCTCCGCAGAGTATCGTTTGCAGGTCATTAAAAAGTTTATTTAATTTTTAACTATATCATCATGAAGAACAAAATTATTTTTCTATTAGCTCTTTCCTTCCTGTATATTTTAATTTTTGTTAAAACTGCCAAATCACAGGATGATTTGGATTTTGAAGAATTTATGGGTATGATGAGTGAAACCCTGACTGATGAACAGCTTGATGAACTAAGCTATGAACTTCCCTGGAATATCAGGGTTGCAGGATATGGTTACGGCGATTTTTCGGGAGACGGGAAAGATGATATTGTTCTTTCAATTGTTGAAAAAGATAAAACCCCCAAAAAATCTGTTGATGTATATTTTTTTGAAAATATAGATAATACAACATACCAAAAAATTAAAAAGAAGAACTATAAGTGGTATGAAATTCCGTTAGAAGTTGCTTTCTTAATAAAAGATGGTAAATGTTTCGTAACAAGCAGGGATGATAATAACTGGTATTTTGCCGGTTATGAAATTATTGAAGATAAACTGGTAACCTCTGATGTTGAAAAATATCCAATAGAATTTGAAAACGCAGGCAATTAATATTCTTTCCCCACTTAAAGCCTGTTTTCACGTCGCCCCGGTTTTTACCGGGGCTTTTTTTTTATAGAAACGAACTAATTGTCACATTTTAAAAATATATTAATTTAGAAAGGGTTATGCAAGTTCTTTAACAGCTTCTGTAAAATATCTTAATGTATCCGGGCACAAATCAAATCCGTTCGGCCAATATATTCCCCTGCCATTATCATAAAGCTTAACCTTTGCAAAATAATCTTTATTCTTTAAAACTTCATTAATACTGTTTTCTTTGATAAATTTGCTGAGATCAATTACTTTATCAGTATTATCTGAAAAGAAAAAGTGAATTAAATAATTTTGTAGTAATTTAATTTTAATTATTTTTACCATAGTTATTATTTTAATGGTTCAATTTTAAATAAAGTTTCAGGTTTTTGCGCTCTTAACCAGTCTTCTTTCAATTCCTCTTTGTGCAATCCAGCCCATTCTAATACCATTGATTTTGCTCTTGGTGGTAAATTTCCATTAATAATCTTTAAAGAGTTAATATCAAATATTGCTTCATAATCTTGATATTCTGCATGAAAATGTGCAGGAGAATGATCCTGAAAGAACATTTTAATTATTATTCCATAAAATCTGCAAATTTCAGGCATTAACAAATATAATAAAATATGTTTATGAAATCTACATTATCATAGGTAATAAAAAGACAAGGATACTATTAATTTTTTTTTACAGGGGCTTTTTTATCACAAAATTTTTCATTTATGCTCAATTTCAATATTAACAAATTCTGACTATAATTATAAAAATTATATACATAAATTTGTAAATGATTGAAAGATATACTCTCCCCGAAATTGCAAAAATTTGGTCAGATGAAAATAAATTTTCTATTTGGCTAAAAATTGAAATATTTGCCTGCGAAGCAAATAATAAACTCGGAATAGTTCCAACTTCTGCTCTTAAAAAAATTCTCTCAAAAGCGAGATTTAATGTAAGCAAAATCAATCAAATTGAATCTGTTGTTAAACATGATGTAATTGCTTTTTTAACCAATGTGGGCAGTTACGTAGGCAAAGACTCTCGTTTTATACATTACGGCATGACAAGTTCAGATGTACTTGATACATCACTTTCGGTTCAGATGAAGGAAGCGGGTAATTTGATTTTAATGAAACTACAGCAGCTTAAATCAGCACTTTCAAAGAAAGCAAAAAAGTATAAATATCTGCAAATGGTTGGCAGAACTCACGGCGTTCACGCTGAATCCATTACTCTTGGTTTAAAATTCGCATTGTGGTTTGATGAAGTTAACCGCAATATTGAAAGATTAAAAATTGCCGTAAAAAACATATCAGTTGGGAAAATATCCGGTGCAGTGGGCACTTATGAACACCTGAGCCCCTTTGTAGAAAGATATGTTTGCAGAAAACTAAATTTAAAACCCGCAAATGCTGCTACACAGATTATTCAGCGTGATATTCACGCTGAATATATGACAACTCTTGCCATTATAGCTTCTTCACTTGAAAAATTTGCAACTGAAATTCGCCATCAGCAAAAAACTGAAATACTTGAGCTGGAAGAACCGTTTACAAAAGGACAAAAAGGTTCTTCTGCTATGCCCCACAAAAAAAATCCTGTAATCTGTGAACGGATTTCGGGACTTGCCCGTATTATCAGAGCAAATTCCTTAGCTGCTTTGGAAAATATTAATCTCTGGCATGAACGCGATATTTCACACTCAAGTGTTGAGCGTGTAATATTACCCGATAGCACTATGTTACTTTATTATATGCTGGTTAAAATGATAGAAGTAATTGATGGATTAGTTGTAAACAAAGAAAATATTGCTAAAAATCTGAACCTAACCCATGGACTAATCTATTCACAGCGTGCTCTGCTTAAATTAGTTGAAGCAGGTTTAACTCGAGAGCAGGCGTATAAGGCGGTGCAGAACAATGCTTTGCTGTCATGGAAAACAGGTCAGGATTTCCGTAAATTACTTGAAAGTGATAAGTTAATATCAAAAAAAGTTAATAAAACTCAAATTGAAGATATTTTTTACTCAAAAAAAGTATTTAAAAATATTGATTATATCTTTAAAAACGTTAAAATTAAGTAAAATAACCTAAATCCTCATGAATTCATTTATAGTTAATTTTTCAATATTATTATTAACTTGAATATAATTTCATACCGTTTAGGTCTCAATTAAAACATTTACCCTTGAAAATACTTCATATTTTCACTATTTTTGTATTCTAACATTGAACTATTTTAGCCCGTCTGACTGCTAAAGCGGTTCCGGTTTATAAAGAAAAACCGTTTCTTATAAAAGTCAGGATTGTTTTTTTAATCGCTGCAAAAATTGCAGTTTTATTTCAGACTTTGCTTTGTTATTTAATTTCCGGTTTAATTAATTGATAATTGTTCTTTGTTATTTGCAAATTTCAGAGGGCGGTTAGCTCAGTTGGTTAGAGCGCCACGTTGACATCGTGGAGGTCACCGGTTCGAATCCAGTATCGCCCACTAATGCGGGTATATAAAATTCCAAATATCTAATTGCATTTTATATTGTTCACCGGTGAATCTTAACAATTTTAATAACTAAAATTTAATGAATATTTTTAAAATAAATATTTTTAAAATGAATAAATCAATAAAAATATCAGCTTTAATTTTCCTTTTTTTGTTATCATCAAATGTTTTTTCTCAGATATATTCTCCTAAGGATATTGTTAATATTTTTGATCCGTTCACAATTACCTTTGGTGATCTGGTTTTAAATACTAATGATGATGAATTTAAAGAGCATAATTTTCTGATCATTGTCACAATTACAGTAGGTTCAGAAAAAATTATCAAATTTTTTTATAAGGATGACCTCCTGATAAACAATATAAAAAGTTATAATGATGATTACTGGGCAATAAGTTTTTCTGCTAGGAAAAACAATATCATACTTATTCCCGCTGTTTATAATGTCCTTAACAGCGGTGGAAATATAAATATAAAAATGGAAGGTTATTCAAATCTATCTCCCGGAGATGAAACAATGCTCAGTCAGCTTTCTTCTGGTTATGTATATACAAGTACTGCAATGAGCAGTATGATTGAACAGGCATACAAATATTTTGCCAATTCAACCGAAGTAAATAAACCTAACAACAGCTTGATAACATCAGCAGAAGTATTGCAGAGAAATGTATCTACACGACCCGGTATCTTTTATCTTGGCAATCCAACTGAAGTTAGCTATGCTATTCCGGTTGATCCTAAAAAAGTTATCGGTACTAACCTGCTTATACAGGGTGATAAAAAAGTTGAATCTAAAATTTCATCCAAAACAACTGACCAGTGGAATTTGACTATTAATAAATTTACTGATGTTAAAATAGTTCAGGGGGAAGGATATTATAACAAAATAAAAGGGGTTTTTAATGACATCATTAATTTACCTAAAATTGATGAAAACAAACGCGAGGGACTCATAGCAAGATGCAATGAAGTTATTAACGAAGATCTTGTAATGGGAAGAAAATCTGATGTTTATATGAATCCGGAAGTTATAAAGCAATTTACATATTTAATGAATTTTATTAAAGCTGGCATCCGTGCAAAATCTGATACTGCTTCAACCACCAACGATTTTATGAAAGCTGATGAACGTGAAGCTTTGAATTTTTTTGAAACTAATTTAAAGGAAAACGATTTTAATCTGGAAAACCAATATGTATTTGATGATTTCATCAGTTCATCAGTAAATAGAGGTGCTATACAGAAAGAAATTGATATAATAAGAAGGTATTATCAGCTTAAGTAATTATTTTGACGTTTTTACTGAAGTACATTTGCTCTATAGTATAATTAATGCTAAATTTTGAGTAACAAAAATATAAAAATAACTTTCCCTGATGGAAGTATTAAGGAGTATCCAAGCGGTTCTTCTTCATTGGAAATAGCTGCATCTATTAGCAAAGGGCTTGCCGAAGACGCTCTTGTTGCTGAAGTGAACAATAAACTTGTTGATATTGTCAAACCGATTAACGAAGATTCTACGGTTAAATTTTATAAGTTTGGCGATGATGAAGGTAAGAAAGTCTATTGGCATACAACCAGCCATATTATGGCTCAGGCAATTGAGGAACTTTTTCCGGGTGCTAAATTCGGAGTTGGACCTCCGGTTGAAAACGGCTTCTATTATGATGTGGATTCAGAGCATAAGTTTACAGATGAAGATTTAAAGAAAATTGAAGATCGTATGCTTGATGTTGCTAAACGTGATCTTAAAACCCAACGCGAGGAATTAAAACGAGAAGATGCAATTGCATATTTTAAATCAAAAAGAATTGATCCGTATAAAGTAGAAATACTTGAAGATATTGCTAAGAATGAAAATATTGTTTCATTGTATCATCAGGGTGAATTTACAGACTTGTGCCGCGGACCTCATATGCCAACTACCGCAAAATTGAAAAATATTAAACTTTTAAGTGTTTCAGGTTCATATTGGCGGGGTGATTCAAATCGTAAACAATTGCAAAGAATTTATGGCATATCTTTTCCTAAAAAGAAGGATCTTGATGATTACCTCAATCTTCTTGAAGAAGCCAAGAAAAGAGATCACAGAAAGCTTGGTAAAGAGCTTGAGCTTTTTATGTTCCATGAATACAGCCCGGGTGCACCCTTTTGGCTGCCAAACGGAATGGTTCTGTTTAAAGAACTTGAAAAATACTGGCGTGATATACATGATAGCAACGGCTACGAAGAAATAAATACTCCAATACTTGTTAAAGATAAATTATTTGAGCAGTCAGGGCATTTGGATCATTATAAAGAAAATATGTTCCGCGTTGATGATGGAAACGAAACATATTATCTTAAACCTATGAATTGTCCTGAAGCTACTTTAGTTTACTCTTCAAAAATGCGGAGTTATAAGGATTTACCTGTCAGACTGAGCGAAATCGGAAGACTTCACAGAAATGAGCTTCGCGGTGCTTTAGGCGGGATGTTTAGAGTCAGACAAATTACTATGGATGATGCTCACATTTTCTGTACACCTGAACAGATTCAACAGGAAATTACAGGTGTAATGAGTCTTATAAAATCCTTTTATGCATTGTTTGGACTTGAACCAAGGTTTTATCTTTCAACACGCCCCGATGAAGCAATGGGCACAAAAGAAGTATGGGATAAAGCAGAAGCAGCTTTGGCTTCTGCACTTGATGCAAATGAACTAATGTATTCAGTTAAAGAAAAAGACGGGGCTTTCTATGGTCCTAAAATTGATGTACATATTAAAGATGCATTGAAAAGAGATTGGCAGATTGCTACTATTCAGCTTGATTATAACCTGCCCGAAAGATTTGATTTAACCTATGAAGGCAGTGATGGTCAAAAACACAGACCTGTTATGGTTCATCGTGCAATTTTTGGAAGTTATGAGCGGTTTATAGGAATGTTAATTGAGCACTTTGGCGGGAATTTTCCCCTTTGGCTTGCTCCGATACAGGCAGCTGTTTTGCCTATTACAGATAATCAGAAAGACTATGCAAAGGAAGTTTTTGCAAGATTAAAAGAATGCGGCTTTAGGGTTACAATTGATGACCGCAGTGAAAAAATTGGATATAAGATCCGTGATTGCGAAACTAAAAAAGTACCTTATATGATTATTGTTGGCGAAAAGGAAAAGCAAAACGGTAACATTACAGTTCGTGCTCATAAAAAAGGTGATCTTGGTGCTTTTGACCTTAATAAATTTATTGAACAAATTATTAACGAAAGAGATTTTAAAAAATTAAATTCATAAAAAATATTATAAAAAATATTTAATAACTTTAAGGAGTAATAATTATCAAGGAAAAAAAGATTAAAACACGCATTAATGAACAAATTCGTGTTCCGGAAGTAAGGGTTTTAGATGAAAATGGTGATCAGCTGGGTATAAAACCTACACAGGAAGCATTAAAGATTGCCAGATCAAAAGACCTTGATCTTATCGAAGTATCGCCAAATGCCAAACCTCCTGTTTGTAAAATAGGAAACTTTGGTAAATATAATTATGAAAAACAGAAGAAGGAAAAAGAGCAGAAAAAGAGCAAAAGTTCTACTCAAATGAAAGAAATCAGGTTTCACCCTAATACAGATACACATGATATGGAATTCAAATGCCGTCACCTGATTGAATTCCTTATGCAGGGTCATAAGGTTAAAGCAACTATTATTTTTATCGGCAGAATGATGGTGCATCAGGATATTGGAAGGAAACTGATGGATGAAATTATAGAAAAGCTCACTGTAGTTGGAAAAATAGAACAGGCTCCAAAAATGGAAGGAAGATATTTAACGGTTATGCTTATTCCTGATAAAAAGAAAATAGAAGATTTTAAGAAGAACAAAGAAAAATCTATGGCTGTAAATATCTAAACAAATACAGCAGTCTAATAATTTTTAATATTAAACAAAAAAAATATAACTCAAAGAAAGCAAGGTATTAAAATGCCAAAAATGAAATCAAACCGCGGAGCTGCAAAATCTTTTAAGGTAACTGCAGGCGGAAAGATTAAAAGAAAACATTCATTAAAAAGACACATTCTCACAAAAAAATCTGCAAAAAGAATAAGGCAGCTTAGACATGATGCTCTGGTTTCTGAAGCAGATGCAAAACGTGTAAGAAGAATGCTTCTAGCATAAGAACAATGATTTATTATTCTTATTTCAATTAATTAAAACTAAAATTTAAAATACAGGAGATTTAAAATGCCTCGTTCAGTAAATTCAGTAGCTTCAAGAAAAAGACGAAAAAGAATGCTTGCCAAAGCTAAAGGCTACTGGGGCAGAAGAAGTAAAGTTACAACGGTTGCCAAACATAGTGTAGAAAAAGCAGGTCAGCATGCTTACTCAGGCAGAAAACTTAAAAAAAGAGTTATGCGTAATATATGGAACGTAAGAATAAATGCTGCTGCAAGAGATAATAATACTACATACTCAAAACTTATTGGTGCTCTGCATAAAAAAAATGTAGATATAAACCGCAAAGTTCTTGCACAGCTAGCTTATGATAACCCCGCAGCTTTTTCTGAAGTTGTAAAGTTTGCAATGAGTTAAAACTTTTTTTTACAGTAAAAATAAAATATTTTTGTCCAAATTAATTCTGATAAAAAATGCTGTCTGATCTGACAGAAATAGAACAGGAAGTAAATTCTTTTTCGGTTACTAATGCAAGTGAGCTGGAATCTTTCAGAATTATGTTCATTTCGCGTAACGGACGTATAACTAAGCTTTTTGATGAGCTTAAAAACATTAGCAAAGAAGAAAAACCTGCAGTAGGCAAAAAACTTAATGATATTAAAAAACTTGCTGAGGGAAAATACAATAGTTTAAAAGAGAAACTTGCTGACTCTTCTGCTGTAAAAGAAACCATGGATCTTACTCTGCCACCTGCTGAATTTTCTGTTGGAAGAGAACATCTTATTTCGCAAACCCTTCAGCAAATGGTTAAGATCTTCCGCGAAATTGGTTTTAAAGTTACTGATGGACCGGAGCTTGAAGAAGAATTTTATAACTTTGATGCTTTAAATACCCCGTATTATCATCCATCAAGAGATATGCAGGATACTTATTATATTCAAAACAATGTTGATAAAGATAAGAAATATGTATTAAGAACTCATACCTCACCGGTTCAGATAAGAACTATGCTTAACAATAAACCGCCTCTTAGAATAATAAGCCCCGGTAAGGTTTTTAGAAATGAAACTGTTACATATAAAAACTACTTCATGTTTCATCAGCTTGAAGGTTTATATGTTGATAAAAATGTAAGCATGCGTGACCTTAAAGGCGTTCTTTCTTATTTCTTTAAAAAATTCTACGGAGAAAATACTAAAATAAGATTCATACCCAGTTTTTTTCCGTTTACTGAGCCCTCTGGACAAGTGGATATTACTTGTTTTATTTGCAGCGGTAAAGGATGCAAAACCTGTAAAGAAACCGGCTGGCTTGAAGTTGGGGGCTGCGGTATGGTTGATCCAAATGTGTTCAAAGCAGTTGATATTGACCCTGAAGAATTTACAGGATTTGCTTTTGGTATGGGTTTAGAGCGTATTACTATGATGAAATACGGCATTAAAGATATCAGGATCCTTTATCAAAATGATATTAGATTTTTAGACCAATTTTAATTTTTTTTTATTTTGCTTTAACCGTTTTCCTGAATAAACCATAGAAACGTAAAAATATATACAATGCAGGGAATTTTTACAGTTTCAAATTTAATTGTTTTTGTTCTTTGTTATTTAATTGGTTCATTTCCAACTGCTTATATTCTTGTTAAAGCAAAAACAAATAAAGATGTTACCAAAGAAGGTTCCGGAAATGTAGGTACGCTGAATTCATTTCAGGTATCTAATTCAAAATTTATTGGTATTACCGTTCTTTTTATAGATCTTCTAAAAGGTGCATTACCGGTTTATTTTTTGCTCTTTATAATGCCCCAAATGTATCAAACTGTAATGCTTGGTGCTTGTGCAATAATATTAGGGCACAATTATCCCATTTGGCTTAAATTTAAAGGCGGCAGGGGACTCGCATCCGGTGCAGGTTTATTTTTGGTAATTAATTTTTATATCTTAATCGGTTGGTGTATTGTTTGGCTTTTAATGTTTCTGTTAAAACGAAAAGTTTTAATAGCAAATACTGCAGCTACTTTTTTACTGCCGGTATTTATTTTTGCTGTTAACTTTATTGCAGGTTTTCAGGTTAATACTAATAGAGAAGGGTATGAATTGATTTATTTTACCGTATATTCTCTGATAATTACAGCAATAGTTCTTTCGCGGCACACCGAAGTTTTTAAAAATAATTCAAATAAATAATTTTTATTAATCAAATTATATGCTATGTTTCCTAATTTAAAAAATCCAGTTTTTACAGATATCGATGATCTTAGCGAAATGGCTCGCCAGTTAAGACGCGATATAATAAATGAACTTCTTATTTCAAAATCTGGTCATTCTGGCGGACCACTTGGGCTGGCTGACCTTTTTTCTGTACTTTATTTCAATAAATTAAATATACTTCCACAGGATCCATATAATCCTGAAAGAGATTTTGTATTCCTTTCAATTGGGCATGTTGCACCAATTTGGTATGCAGCTCTTGCCCGCAGAGGATACTTCCCAATTGATGAGCTTAAAACTCTGCGTAAAATAAACGGGAGACTTCAGGGTCATCCCGCACCTTTAAAAACACATGGTCTCCCGGGTGTTGAAATTGCATCCGGTGCACTTGGGCAAGGTCTTTCAATTGCCGTTGGCACAGCATTAGGTTTAAAATTAGATAAAAAATCCAATCATGTTTTCTGTATCTGCGGTGATGGAGAGCTTAATGAAGGTCAAATTTGGGAAGCCGCAATGACAGCACATCACCATAAAACTGATAATTTGACCGTTATTGTTGATAGAAACCACTGTCAGATTGATAACCGTACCGAAAATGTTATGATGCTTGAGCCTCTTGTAGAAAAATGGAAAGCTTTTGGCTTTGAATTGTTTGAAATTGACGGACATAATTTAAAAGAAATTATGGATACAATTGATGCTGCAAAAAAAGTTAAAGGAAAACCTTCATGTATTATGCTTTATACTAAAATGGGCCAGGGAGTTTCATTTATGCAGGATAATTATAAATGGCATGGTGTTCCGCCAAATGACGAACAGGGCAAAATTGCTTTAAGTGAACTTCTGCCAACAAAGTTTGGTGATTTTGTTGATTATTATAAAAAATAATTTTTCTATTTAATTATACTAATTATGAAAACATACTTTTTTCTTTCTATAGTATTTTTTATGGGTATGGCATTAAGCTCATGTTCATCAGAAGGCAGTGACGGTAAAAAACTGCCTATGGAAATTGTTATTAATGGCACTTATTCAAGTGTTGAAGATAAACGCGAAATGCTTATTAATAACAATGATGATTACCAGAAACTTATGAATGAAGTTTATAAAAACCTTGACCAAATGCCCAGAATTCCTGTTGTTGATTTTACAAAATACAGCCTAATCGCTGTATTTATTGGGCAAAGACCCAATGGCGGTTATATGGTTTCTATTGATAGTATATTGGATGTTTCTAAGATATATGTTAATGTAAAAGAGCAAACCCCCGGAAAGAACTGCAATGTTACAGATGCTATAACGAGACCTTATACTATTGTTAAAATACCTAAAACTGATAAGAAAGCTGTATTTAACACTAAACAAGAAGTTAAAGACTGTCAATAAGTAATATTTAAATTAAAAATTTTAAAACAAAAAGTATATCAAAAATGAACTATATAAATAAATGCGGTAATTTACTGATTGATAATTTAGATCTTAAAAATCCTGAACATAAAGAAACCAGACGTGGTTTTGGCGATGCTTTAGTTGAATTGGGTAAATCAAATCCAAATGTAGTAGTACTTGGCGGTGATGTCAGCGGCTCTGTTAGAACTGATTTGTTTCGTGATGCATTTCCGGATAGATTTTTTTCTGTGGGTATTTCTGAGCAGGATATGATGGGAACTGCTGCCGGACTTGCTCTTGCAGGTAAAATTCCTATTGCTTCAACTTATGGTGAGTTTGCTACCGGCAGACCTTTTGATCAAATTAGACAATCTATTGCGTACAGTCAAATGAATGTAAAAATATGTGCTTCTCATTGCGGTTTTACTGTTGGACCTGATGGAGCTACACACCAGTCACTTGAAGATGTTGGAATAATGCGTATTCTGCCGCACATGAATGTTGTTACACCGGTTGATTATAACCAAACATATAAAGCAGTTACTGAATGTGTTAAATCAGAACATCCGTTCTATATAAGATTTTACAGAGATAATTCCCCTAATTACACTAACCCTGATGCACCATTTGAATTTGGTAAGGCAGATACTTTATACGAAGGAACCGACTGCACAATAATTGCAAGCGGGTTAATGGTATGGGAAAGTATGCTTGCTCTTGAACTGCTTGCTGAAGAAAAAATTTCATGCAGACTTATTAATATGCATACTATTAAACCAATTGATAGAAATGCAATTGTTCAGGCAGCTAAAGATACAGGCTGCATTGTTACCTGCGAAGACCATCAGAAAATTGGAGGTCTTGGCGGTGCAGTTGCAGAAGTGCTAGCTCAGGAATATCCTGCACCGGTTGAATTTATTGGTGCAAGTGATACTTTTGGCGAGTCAGGCAAAGCTGTAGAACTTTATGAAAAATACGGGCTGTCTTTTAGGCATATTGCCGAAGCTGTTAAACGAGCTGTTAAAAGAAAAAAATAATTCTTTTTGTTTTTTTAAAAACCGTTTAAGGGTACTTATAATAAATTCTGTTTATTTTATAACTCTTTAACGGTTTTTGTTTTCTTTACTATTGAAACCTGTTTTAATGTTTCATCGTTTATGCTGTAAAAAATATTTTCAAAATATTCAAATTCCATTATTTATGAAAAAATCTAAATATATTCTCATTATACTTTCATTTATTGCTGTATTAGCTTCCGGATTTATATTTGGACGTTATTTGCTTAAAACTCCATCTGCTAATCTGAATGCTGAACAGAATGTTAATAAAGAGAGAGTTTACAAAGATATTACAGACTCAAGAGAAAATGCTATTACCAGAACAGTAAGCGAAGTTTCTAAAGCTGTTGTTGGAATAAGTGTTACAGAAGTACGTGAATACAGAGACCCGTTTGCTGATGATCCCTTTTTTAAACAATTTTTTGGAGATAGGTCCTATAAACAGGAAGTTCAGGGTTTAGGTTCAGGTTTTATTATTTCTGATGACGGATACATAATTACCAATGATCACGTTGTTGGAAATGCTACTAAAGTTGTTGTTAGTATGACAAACGGTGAGCATGTTGAAGCAACAATAGTTGGAAAGGATTCTTTTACAGATATTGCCTTATTAAAAATTGAGCGATCCGGTCTCCCCTTTATAAAGTTGGGTAACAGTGATGATGTGATAATTGGGGAGTGGGCTGTAGCACTTGGCAATCCCTTTGGATTGTTTGAAGTTAACCAAAAACCTACTGTAACAGTTGGGGTTATAAGTGCCTCTGGGATGAAGCTAAACAGTAATGAAAACCGTTACTACCGGAATATGCTGCAAACAGATGCAGCTATCAATTCCGGAAACAGCGGAGGTCCGCTGGTAAACAGTATTGGTGAGGTTATTGGTATGAATACATTGATTTATACAGGTAATTCAATGGCAGGCGGTAACATTGGACTTGGGTTTGCAATTCCAATTAATAAAGTTAAAAAAATTATTGATAAAATAAAAAAAGACGGCAAAATAGAAAGAAATTATGATATCGGTTTACGCCTGCAGGCAGTTGATAAAAATATAGCTCAATACTATAAACTTAAAGATAATGTAACAGGCGCAATTGTAGTAAGTGTAGAAAGCGGCAGCGCTGCTGATAAAGAAGGAATCCGTTCGGAAGATATTATACTTTCAGTAAATGGCGAAAAAATTGGCAGTGATGCGGATTTTTGGGGTATTGTTGTTGATTTGAATTTAGGTGATAAAGTAAAATTGCATATACTCCGAAATGGTGAGGAGTTAGATAAAGAATTTGAATTAAGAGTTAAGTAAAAAGATTTATCGTGGCTAATTATTGCTGTGAATTTGTAAACATCAAAAAACCCGCAGTGTATTTTGCTGCGGGTTTTTTAGTTAGTATGAATTTATTTTAAGTCTTCATAGGTTAAAGACAATTGTTCTGTTATTGGAAAATCTGTCAAATAGTTTGAGATAAAAAGTTCTTTACCCTTTTGATCAGATGTTTCGGTTATGTTTCGCATTCCATAGGTCAAGTCCCATGGAAAGATGTTAGCAAATGAAAATAATTCTTTAATATAAGAGCATTCGTCATAAGTAATTAACCATTTGTGTTTACAATTTTTCATCGTTTCTGCAAATTGTTCGTGATTAAATGCTTTATGTAAGTTTCCATTTTTACCGTACAATGCCGATTTTGTTGTAGAATAATAGGGAGGGTCAAGAAAGATAAAAACATTTTGTCCTTCTTTGTTTACAACTTCCTTATAGTCTAAATTTGTGATTGTCGTAGTTCCGTTTATGACTTGCGAAAATTTCTTTAAGCGTTGAATACTGCTTTCTGTAAATCGACCAGTAAAAGCTCCCTCACTAAAACCACCACTCATACTTGTTCCAGAAAAGGTAATGCGATTATATATAAAAAATGCTGCTGCTTTTTCTAAATCATTAAATGTATTAATGTTTTGATTTAAAAATATGTGCAATTCCTTGCCAATAGGAAAATGATCTCTCCATTCATAAATTTTGTCAATCAAAGCATTTACATTTTTTTGCGAGATCTCCCAAAATTTGTATAATTCATAATAAAGGTCGTTTACCCAATATATTTTATCAGGGAAACGTTGTATTGTATAAATAAATACCGAACCACCGCCCACAAAAGGTTCTCGAAATTCGTTAAATGGTGGTATTAACTTTGCTATAATGTTTACAGCACGGCTTTTGCCACCTGGGTATCTTAACGGACTTTTTATCATTTTGAAAAACCAAGTTGAATAATAAAATTATTTATTCTTGCTTCATTTAAAACTTCTTTCACAAGTTTGGTTTGTGAAGGCGAAAACTTATTTTTTGTGAAGAAAGCTGATACAGTTTTTTTGTTGTTCCTTGAATTAACAGATCCCTTGAGTTTTGATGAAGTTAAACTCAAAACAGCAATACTCTTAAATTTCTCTTTGTTAACAGTAACATTTAAAAGATTGCAGTATAAAATCATTTTTAATAATCCATCTTTAATGTCTCCCTTGTTTGGGAGAATATTTTCTTTACTATGTTTGCTTTCCTTTAAGAAAACAGTATTTTTATCAATGAAAACTTCATCAGCTGTTAAAAAATATTGTCCGCCTAAATAATTATAAATAGTAATTTTTGCTTTTGAATGCGTTGATAAACTTTCTTTAGGCTGTTGTGTTGCAAATTCTCTTGATTGTGCTTCTTTTGCTTTACTTCTAGAAAATGCCATAAATAGTTTTATATCTTTTTCGATTATATCTTTCAATTTATCAATACCTGAAATATTATGTAAAGGTACCTTTGTACCTTTTTCAATGCTTATATAAGCTGATTTTGCTTTGTTAATTATCTTATTTAGATTGTTATTGAGTTCATTCAAATTCCAATGTAGGGCAGAACTATGATATGCTTCAATTTCTTTAATTTTAGCAATTATGAATTTATTATTAAATTGTTGATTGGTTATTTTTTGTTTGTTTCTTGGATTTACTTCGGCTCGATAGTAATAAGCAAAAATTACAAAGACATCAAGTAATGACATTAGAGAAACTGTATCCCACTGAATAAAATCTCTGTCGCCTCTTGCTCCCTCGTCTTTTACTACCGGAATAACTGTGATTTTCTTTGATGTTGTTAGTGAATTGTAAACCCGTTCAAATGGATATGAACGTGTTCGTTTAGGTGAAACCCATTTAGAAATTGCAAGAGTCGTGTTTTTGTCAATCAGTAAACAAGTAGCTGGGACTTTGTTTATATTGAAACTTTTGAAATCAAATTGTTTTAAGTCATCACTAAAAATTATTGTGTATTTTATTCCTGTTAATTTTCCTGTAATGTCCATTTTTATCTTTCATCATTTCAAAGTTTCTACAATATTCTCTCCCTGTTTATTTAATGATGTCTTTTCTATTATTTCTTCATGTTATTTTGTCAATATCATCTTTTTAACTTCTGAATACTTATCTGTTTCAAGTTTATAAAAATAAATTCCGCTTGTCAAGTTTGCATATTTTGAAGCATCAAACGTAACTGTATATATACCTTTTGGCTGGGTGCCTTCTACTAATGTTGCTATTTCTTTACCAATTAAATCAAACACTTTAAGTTTTACAAATGAAGCATCATAGAGTTCGTATGTTATATTAGTTGTCGGATTAAACGGATTTGGTGTATTCTGTTCAATCTTAAAATTCCTTATTCCTGTTATGCCTATTTTTATTTCATCAGCTTCAAATAATACATTTCCGTTTGATGAGTAACCTTTCAGCTTGTAATAATATACTCCGTCTCTTTCAGGAGAGTCTTCATAGTCATACAAATATGTAAATACCTTATTGTCATTTTCATTTTTTTCAAGAAAGTCATCTTTTCCAATCCTGTCATCATTAATCTTTACATATTCCTTTTTTTTAGGGTCAAGTCTTAATACTTCAAAGTACGCAATATTTTTTGGATTAAGTACACGCCAGTTTAAATAAACTGTTTTATCCTTAATTTTTGCTGAAAATACTGAAAGAGCATCTGCTGAGTCAGATGGAGTTTCTGTTTTATCATCATCTCCGCCTGTTATGCCTGGTGCATTTTTATCAGATATTAAATTATCGTTTTCACCGCTAAATGAAGAAAAAGTGAAGAATATTTGTAATACAAAAGCTAAAATTAGTAGGATTTTAATCATACATTCTCACGTAAAAACTCAAGACGCTTCTTTAAGCGGCGCTCGCTCATAAGCAGCTTTTCTTTGCCGAATATTGCTTCATTTTGTGACGTAAAAGTTAATATATACTCATCGCTCATTATAATTGCTTCTTCCGGACACACTTCTTCGCAGAATCCGCAGAATATACAGCGAAGCATATTTATCTCAAATTTTACCGGATATCTTTCCTTATCCTGTGTAAATGTTTCATCTGCCTGAACTTCAATTGCTAAAGCGGGGCATACTCTTGAGCAAAGACCGCAGGCAACACAGCGTTCAGTTCCGTCTTCGGTTTCTACTAATACAGGTCTTCCGCGAAATGCTGTTGGCGGTGCCCATTTTTCCTCGGGATACTGCATTGTTATCTTAGGTCTGAACATCTCCCTTAGTGTTAACCATAGCCCGCCGAATATCTGCGGTAAATATGTCTTTTCTAATAATGTTAAATCTTTGCTTCTTACCTGTTGAATATCTGCCATTTATGTTTCATTCCCATTACAATTGGGATATCTTTTTTTTCTCTTTACTTAATGTTTAAAACAAATAAATATACAATCTGTTCCAGCTGTTAAATTATTTTACAAGAACCATTTTCTTCACATCAACATAATCACCTGCACGGAGCGAATAATAATACATTCCGCTTGAAAGTCCTTTAGCGTTAAAATCTGCCTGGTATTCACCCTGCGATAACTGTCCGTTCACAAGAACCGATACTTCTCTGCCAAGCATATCATATACCCTTAATGATACATATTCACTCTTTGGGATAGAGAAATTTATCTTTGTGTTTGGATTAAAAGGATTTGGATAATTTTGTGATAAACTGAATTCCTTTACAATACTGCTAATTTGCTGAATGCCGATAGTTTGTGTAGTATTACATCTGAAATCCACTTCTACATACTGTGAAGGATTTAAGACAAGCTCAGCTCTTATTCTCATGTGCCCTGCACCATGTACAAAAATGTTATCTATGTTTCTGCAGTAAAAATGAAATGATAACGTATCATCAGCATGAGTAACCGAACTGTAATTTGCAGTAACTGTATCTGTTTCAGGTGGATAGCAGTTTTGGTAATTGCAAATTGCTGAACCTAATGGCTGCCAGCTAGGTGTAAGATCTTCTATTGTTCTGATTAATCTAATATCAGCTGAACCTGTTGTAGGATTTAGTAATCCATACAATACACCCTCGTATGCATTTGTATCTGTTATTGTATGTGTTTCAGGGCCAATTCGGGTAAATGTTAAACCTTGTGAATATGTGATGCTGCTCAATAGAAATAATGCAAAAATAAAAACTAATTTATTCATGATTTGGATTGGTTTTTAACAAATTTATATGAATTCTTTACTAAAATCAACTTAAATTAATGGTAATTTAACTAACTTAAAACCCTAATTTTCTTAAAATAATGAAAATATACAGGTTTTTAATAAACCTTTTTGCTTTTTTTTAAAGCCCAATATTCAAATATTTCTACACATTCGTTTTTCATAAAATCACCCGTTATTTTAACTTTGCAATTTCCTAATTCCTTTAACATTTTATTTGATATTTTAAGTTCATTAAAACCGAACTTTTCTGCATCATTGATATTAGCACCATAGAAAATTCTGTCAATTCTTGCCCAATGAATTGCTGTAAAACACATTGGGCACGGCTCGCATGTTGAGTAAATTGTGCTTCCGCTAAGGTCAATGCTGCCAATTGCTAAGCAGCCATTTCTTATTGCATTAATTTCTCCGTGTGCAGTTATATCATTGCTTGCCCAAACAATATTATGGTTACAGGCAATTACTTTATCATCTTTAACTATACATGCAGCAAACGGAGTTTGACCATTATCAACTCCTTCACGGCATTTATCAATTGCCATTTGCATATATTTTTCATCGCTAGTCATAAGTAATTATGATTTGTATGCAAAAATACTGATTATTATAATAATTTTCAGTACAATCATTTTCCTGCATATTGCATTTTCAGAAGCACTCTAATCAAACCTTTGTGTAACTTTACGGCTTTGTGCCTTTGTGTCTAAAATATTTAAGATTTGTTTTTTTGCCATTAAAAATTATAACTGAAACTTCATACCCCTTTTTTGTGTAATTTAATTATACAATATATCTTATATTTGAACTATATTGTAAATGTTGATAAATATAAATTTATGTTTTAAATATCGTTTAAAATTATTAAAAACCTTAAAAATTTAAAAATAAATTATATTATTATATTTTACATTTAATGGAAATATTCTTGTATTTCAGAAGTCTTAAATATGGATTAAATTAAACAATTTCACGGTAATTTTGATATGAAATTCTGGCAAAAATTATTGATAGCTTTGGCGGGATTAATTGTTGTAACCCTGTTAATGAATTTTATTGTTATGCCATGGTATGTCAGACACGATACTCTTGTTAAAGTCCCTTCTGTTGTTGGCTTAAACTTTGAAGAAGCTAAAATTAAACTAGATAATTCAGGGCTTGAAGGTTTGCAGGGTGATATTCGTTATGACCCTTCAAAGCCAATAGGTGTTGTTATTGAACAGAATCCGCCTGCTGATCAGGTAGTTAAAGATGGCAGAAGGATTTATCTTATTATCAGCGGCGGTGAGCAGCTTTATGATGTTCCAAATCTTGTTGGCAGAACCCTGCGCGAAGCAAAATTTATGCTTGATCAAAGAAATCTGGAAGTACAGGAAGTTGAATACAAACCTTCTGTTCAGTATCCGGCAGGTATTGTGCTTGCACAAATTGAAAATGCCGGCTCTAAGGTTAAAAAAGATACCAGGATAGGTGTAATTGTTTCAACCGGTATGGATGCCGGTAATATTAAAGTTCCAGATTTGACAGGTAAAAATCTTGAAGAAGCTAAAAAGCTTCTTACTGAAAATAAACTTTTAATTGGAAAAGTAAGCTATCAGCCATCAACAAATGTTCCTCTTAATTCAGTTATTGATCAGTACCCTAAAGCTAATACAATGGCAAAGGAAAATCAGAAAATTGATGTATTTGTTAACAGGGAATATAAGAAGAAAATAATTATTGAAGGTGAAGAAGATGGCATAAAAGAAAAAGAAGAGACAACTGAGCCAAAAGATAATAATTCTAATGAGGATCTGAAAAAGGATGATCGGAAAAAAGATGATTTAAAATCTACACCTCAGGAAAAAGATAAAAAAAATGATACTAAGATTAAGCCAAAGGATAAAAAAGGCGATAAAAAAACAACACCTGAATCTAAGCCAAAAAAAGACTCTGAAAAGAAAAATGATGACGGTACAAAATTCTGATAATACAGCTAAAATATTATGAAACTCATAGCTCCTTCCGTACTTTCTGCTGATTTTTCTAAAATTCAATCAGAAATACAAATGATTACTGAAGCCGGTGCAGATATGCTTCATCTTGATGTTATGGACGGGCACTTTGTGCCCAATATTACATTTGGTCCAAAGATGGTTGAAAGCATTCGCAGGCATACTAAGTTAAATCTTGATGTGCATTTAATGATAAGTGAACCTGAAAAGTATATTGAGCAGTTTGCTAAAGCCGGGGCTGATTGGATAAGTGTTCATTTTGAGGCTTGTATTCACCTGAACAGAGTTGTTAATCAGATTAAAGATTATGGTGTAAAAGCAGGAGTTGTTATAAATCCGGCAACTTCAGTATCTGTACTTCAAGAAATAATAGGGGTTGCTGACTATATTTTGTTAATGAGTGTAAATCCCGGTTTTGGCGGACAAAAATTTATCAGCAGTTCACCTGAAAAAGCAGTTAAACTTGCTGAAATGATTAAAAATAAAAACGCTGATACATTTATTGAAATGGATGGAGGTATTGATGTTGAAAATATTAAATTAATTAGTGATTCCGGTGTAAATGTTTTTGTAGCAGGTAACTCTATCTTTGGCTCAAAAGATCCCAAAGAAACAATTTCAAAAATGAAAAAGCTAATCAGCTAAGAATTAATTTTAAAATTAAAATTATTAATTATCATAAAAAATGAAACCTGCTTTTAACTTCGGTGAAATTCGCGAAGCTGAAAAAAACATAATTGAAAAAGAGGGGATACCCTCTTTAATTTTAATGGAAAACGCAGGCAAAAATGCCTTTGATGTGATTGTATCATTATTTCCCGATATTTCTGAAAGAGGTATATTCATATTATGCGGCAAAGGCAATAATGCCGGTGATGGTTATGTAATTGCCCGAAATTTTCTCCTTAATTCAATTCCTGTTGAAGTATTTAATCTTGCTTTACAGAGTGAACTTAAAGGTGATGCAATAATTAATTTTAATATACTGCATAGCTTAAATTCAAAATTGTGCAGTATGCACAACATTAACGAAAATAATTTTGAACTGATTTATAATGCTGCCAAAAACCATAAAGGTAAGTTAATTATCATTGATGCTCTACTGGGAAGCGGTATTAAAGGCAGTGCATCCGGTATATTTAAAAAAGTTATTGAACAGATTAATAAATTAAGAACTAAAAAAAAGAATCTGGAGGTAGTATCGGTGGATATCCCCAGCGGAATTGGAGAAAACTCCGGTACCGGTGCAGTAATTAATGCTGACCATACTATAACTATGGGAGCCGTTAAAACCAATCTGTTATATGGAAGAGGGAAAGAATGTACAGGTAATCTGTATGTAGTTCATATTGGCATACCTGCAGGCAACTTGATAAAAAATAATTACTGCAATAAATATATTATTGAAGAAAGTGATGTTAAGTTAATTTTTCCTGTTCGAAAAAAAACCTCTTATAAGTATTCCAATGGTAAAACCCTTATTATAGGTGGCTCTAAAGGACTTTCAGGTGCACTTATTTTAAGTTCACTTGCAGCATTAAAATCAGGGTGCGGTGCAGTTTTATCAGCTTTCCCTAAATCAATTTCTGCTCATTTCAGCAGAAAACTGAGTGAAGTAATAAAAACCGAATTAAACGAAACTGCTGATGGTTCAATTAATGCTGACTCTTATAAAATGCTTATTAAACAGATTGAAAAAGCTGATGCTGTTTTAGTCGGACCCGGTATTTCTCTAAATAATGAAACTGCAAATTTTATTTTTGAACTTGTTACAAACAACAATAAACCTCTGGTTATTGATGCTGATGCTTTAACTTCTCTTGCAGATAACTTAGATATTTTATTAAACAGAACAGGGGAAAGTGATATCATTTTAACACCGCATCTAGGAGAATTCTCAAAGATTTCCGGCAAAAGTATTCCTGAAATTAGAGCTGATATGTTTAACATTTCAAAACAGTTTGCTGCTAAATATAAAGTTAATCTTATCGTTAAATCAGAAACCAGTTTTAGCTGTACCCAAGAAGGAGAAATATTAATTAATAATACAGGTAATGAACTCTTAGGAAATGCCGGCTCAGGCGATATACTTTCGGGAATTACTGTATCAATGCTTGCGCAAACTAAGAGTATTCGCTCTGCTATGATTCTTGGCAATTACATCCACGGCAGAATAGCTGAGCATTATTACGAAAAGTACGGAAATAAACAATCGGCTTCGGTGCAGGATCTGATTAAGTTTATTCCTGCTGTTATATCAGAAATATTAAATTAAAATAAATATTACACTCTGCATGGGAATGAAATTCATTTTAAAGTAACAGGATTATTTTTTGAAAATTTTTTTTAGATATCATTTTTGGGTAATTGCTTGGGCATTAATTATTTTTATCCAATCAAGTTTTCCGGCTATTGAAATTCCAAAAGTTGAGTGGATTAGCATGGATAAAGTTATTCACATGGGTGTATTTGGTTTGCTGGCAATGCTTTGTTATATTTCTTTTATCAATTTAAAAAACCAAAATACTTTTAAAAGTAGCCCGCTTTTGTGGAGTGCAGTACTTACAATCATTTATGGTGCTTCGGATGAAATTCATCAGTATTTTGTGCCAAACCGTTCATCTGAAGTATTGGACTGGATGGCTGATATATTAGGTATAATTATAATGCTGTTATTAATAAAATATTATCTATCTAAAAAATTCAATTTTTTCAAAATTTCAAGTAATGTTGAAACTGCTGTGTAATTTACTGAAGTTAGCGATATTTCTTAATTTCGATTTATTTTACTTAATTTCTGTTTGTTTTACTAAATAACTTTTGTGGATATTTTAAAAATAATATAATTGATTATCTTAACAAAATTGAGTATTTTTGTAAATAAGGGGACATTTTAAATGTTCTTTAAAGTTCTTTCTCAGGATAGTAATTGCAAGGCAAGAGTTTCGGAAATTACTACTTCACATGGTACTTTTCAAACACCTGTTTTTATGCCTGTTGGCACACAGGCAACTGTTAAGGCTATTGAGCAGCGCGAACTTGATGATATAGGTGCTCAGATAATTCTTAGCAATACATACCATCTTTATTTAAGACCCGGAGTTGAGGTTTTAAATAAAGCAGGCGGACTGCATAAATTCATGAACTGGAACAAGCCGATACTTACTGATAGCGGCGGGTTTCAGGTTTTTAGTTTATCAGCCTTAAGAAAAATTTCTGCCGATGGGGCTGAATTTAAATCGCATTTAGATGGAAGCTATCATTTTTTTTCACCAGAAAAAGTTATACAGATACAAAGGATTATTGGCTCTGATATAATGATGGTTCTGGATGAATGCCTTGAAAACCCAGCTGCTTTTGAAAAAGCAGAGGATTCTGTAAAGCTAACAACTAACTGGGCAAAAAAAAGCCGAAATGAATTTTTAAACTCAGAAGCACTTTACGGAAATTCGCAATATCAATTCGGTATTATTCAAGGTTCTACTTATAATGAGCTTAGAAAACAATCAGCTCTTGATTTGGCAGAAATGGATTTTGATGGTTATGCAATTGGCGGTCTTGCTGTTGGTGAAGAAAATAATGTGATGTATGATGTGGTTGAATATACAGTTGATTTTATGCCAATAGATAAGCCCAGATATTTAATGGGAGTTGGCACCCCTCAAGATTTACTGAATTCAATTGAGCGGGGTATTGATATGTTTGATTGTGTAATGCCTACACGCAATGCAAGAAATGCAACTATTTTTACTTCACGGGGTAAGCTAAGGGCTAGGAATCTGGAAAATAAATTCAACTTTAATAAAATTGATGATGAAGTTGAAAGCTATACGTCACTTAATTTTACTCCTGCTTATTTAAGGCATCTGTTTATGTGTGATGAAATGCTTGCTGCTCAATTGGCAACAATACATAATTTACGGTTTTATCTGAATCTTATGGAAAGATCTCGCATGGCAATTAAGCAAAACAGGTTTTTAGAGTTTAAAAAAGAATTTTTAGATAAATATAACAGTAACATTAATCTAAAAAATTAATTTAATTATAAGAATTTATTTGGTTATTTAAAGTTAACATAGAGATTTATATCAAATAAGTTAATATATAAATTTAGCATGTAAATCAATTAAGGAAGGTATATCAAGTTGAAATTTTTATTTATAATATTACTGCAGCAAACAGATGGCATTGCGAGTCTTGTTAGTTCATTATTGCCGTTTGTTCTTATAATTGCAGTATTTTACTTTTTAATTTTAAGACCTCAGCAAAAACGTCAAAAAGAAAGGCAGAAACTGCTGGAAGGCGTTAAAAAGGGTGATAAAATAATAACTTCAAGCGGTATTCACGGGTCAGTTGAAGGCGTTGAAGATGATTCAATTCTTGTAAAAATTGCAGATAACGTAAAAGTTAAAATGGATAAATCTGCAATTGGTACAATTGTTGGCTTAACCGATACAGCAAAAAAATAATTTTTATTTTTTTATAATATTTTTATTGTGGCGTTTTTTTAAATGCCACATTTTATTTAATATATTGCAGCGCAAAATAAACCAAAGGTTTATTTATGAAACCACAGTTAGTTAAAAATAAACAGATAAAAAAAATATCCCGTGCAGTCAGCGGAAGACTAAACGGTAAATACAAGTTCAGCTCAATTGAATCAGCTGTTGCTGATTTTAAAAAGGGTAAATGTGTAATTGTTGTTGATGATGAAGACCGCGAAAATGAAGGCGATCTGATTTATTCAGCAGAAAAATCAACACCCGAGCTTGTAAATTTCCTTATTAAATATACAAGCGGTGTTATTTGTGTACCTTTGGAAGATGAGCGGCTTAGAGAGCTTAAACTTGATATGATGACTATTCATAATACCGCATTGCACGAAACTGCTTTTACGGTTAGTGTTGATTACGTTCACGGCACAAGTACTGGAATATCCGCTTCGGACAGAAACAAAACTATACTTTCTCTTGTTAATAAAAAGACTAAGCCCGAAGACCTTGGCAGACCAGGACATGTGTTTCCCTTAAGAGCTTTCCCGGGAGGAGTGCTTCGCAGGGCGGGACATACTGAGGCAGCAGTTGATCTTGCAAAGCTTGCAGGACATTTTCCGGCTGGTGTATTGTGCGAAATTATTAAAAAAGATGGCGAAATGGCTAGAGTGCCGCAGCTTTTTGATTTAGCAAAAAAACATAAGTTAAAGATTATTACAATCAAAGACCTTATTAATTACAGACTTGAACGTGAGGTTCTAATAGAAAAAGTTGTTGATGTGAACCTGCCAACTAAGCACGGAACTTTTAGACTGCACATGTTCAAAAATCTGATTGATAATAAAGAGCATCTTGCGCTTGTTAAAGGAGAAATTCATTCTGATAAACCTATTCTAGTCAGAGTTCATTCTGAATGCCTGACCGGTGATTTGCTTGGTTCGCTAAGATGTGATTGTCAGGATCAGCTGATAAAATCTTTAAAAATTATTGAGCATGAAAACAATGGCATTGTTTTGTATATGAGACAGGAAGGCAGGGGCATTGGCTTAGCCAATAAACTTAGGGCTTATAAACTTCAGGATGAAGGTAAGGATACCGTTGAAGCAAATGAAGCTTTAGGCTTTAAAGCAGATCTTCGTGATTACGGTATTGGCGCACAAATATTGCGTGCCCTGGGCGTAAAAAAGATGATTTTGCTTACAAATAATCCCAAAAAAGTTGTAGGATTAAAAGGATATGGGCTCGAAATTGTAAAACGAATTCCTATAGAAATTCCTGCAAATTCTGTAAACGAAAAATATTTAAAAACTAAACGAGATAAACTGGGACATTTACTTTTAATCAACAAAAATCAGGAGAATTAGTGCTATGGATGCAAACAACAAAGGATTTGTATATTTAACTAAAAACAGGCTGCATGAGCTTGAAACAGAGCTAAATAATCTTAAAATTGCCGGTAGAAAAGATATTGCTGAAAAAATTGCTGAAGCTAGGGCACATGGTGACCTTAGTGAAAATGCTGAATACGAAGCTGCAAAATACCAGCAGGAACAGCTTGAAATGCGTATTGCTAAATTTGAAGAAATGCTCTCAAGAGTTAAAATTATATCAGCAGATGAACTGCCTAATGATAAAATTTATATTCTCCATAATGTAAAGCTTAAAGACCTTAAAACAAAGGAAGAATTTACCTATAAACTTGTTTCTCCTGAAGAAGCTGACCTTGAACAGGATAAAATTTCGGTTACTTCTCCAATTGGAAAATCTCTGTTAGGGAAAAAGAAAAATGAAGAAGTAGAAATTATTGTCCCCGCAGGAAAACTTAAATATAAGATCATGGATTTTACTAAATGATCTTTAATTGTGATGCTTTTTTTTGCTTTGATGTATTTTTATTATATAAATTGATCACACTTTCATAATGGATAAAGATAAAAGAACTCTTTTAAAAGTTGGCATAACAATTGTAATTTCCATAATTATTCTCTTATGGGGAGTTGCTTTTTTAAAGGATCTTAAGTTCGGAGTGGAAACTAATGATCTCACGGTTTATTTTATGGATGTGAACGGATTAAAAGAAGGTGACCCTGTTAGCGTTAACGGGGTAACTAAGGGCAAGATCACAAAAATTGAACTTGCCCCGGGTGATTCTGTTCGTGTTGATTTTGCTTTATCAAAAGAAGTTACTCTGCGTAAAGATTATAATGTTTCTGTTGCAATGATTGAGTTAATGAGCGGTAAACAGATATATATCAAACCGGGTACATCAAAAGAACTAGCAGATATTTCTAAACCCTTAGTTGGTGCCAAAACCAATGATATTGTTGGGTTAATAGGCACTATGAATGAGGTTGGTGAGGATGTTAAAATTATTGCAAAAAAACTTGATACTGCAATGACTAAAATGACCGTTACTATAGAAAACGTAAATTCATTGGTTGGTGATGATGGTTTAAAAAGCAATATAAAAGGTGCTGCAAGTAATTTTAATTTAGCTTCACGCAATTTGAATCTTATGCTTACTGATACAAGAATTAATGTAAATTCTTTAACTCAAAAACTGAACAATATTGCATTAAATGTTGATAACACAGTTTCTGATACTAAACCGGAAATTAAGGAAACTTTTAAAGACATTAGAACTCTTACCACAAGACTTGATTCACTTACAATAAATCTGAATAATTTTGTTACAGGTGCAAATGATTCTAATTCAACAGTTGGAAAACTGCTTACAGAAGATGAGATGTACAATAATATTAATACCGCTTTGCTTAACATAAATAAACTTGTAAAAAAAATTGAAAAAGATGGAATTCGTCTCCGTCTTTTCTGATTATTTCTTTAGTTTATTTAGTATATTTGTAATAATTTAGTATTAGCAACAAAAAACAACTTGTAACTGACTCAAAATTTATAACCAACTGAAATTTATTTATGGTAAGAAAAAATTTGGGTTTCCTTGTTACAACTGCTCTAATAATACTTTTTCTGTATTATGCCTCTCAATTCAATAGGCCCTTAATTGGATCTCAGAAAAAAGTTAATGATATTAATTATAAATCGGATGTAAGCAGTTCAAACGGCATGGTAGTAACTGCCGAGAGTCTTGCATCACAGGTCGGAATTGATATACTTAAAAAAGGCGGAAATGCCGTTGATGCTGCAGTTGCTGTTGGTTTTGCACTTGCTGTTACGTATCCGCAGGCTGGAAATTTAGGTGGCGGTGGATTTATGGTAATAAAAATTAAGGATAAGATAACAACTGTTGATTATCGCGAAAAAGCACCGCTTGGTTCATCACGTAATATGTTTCTGAATGATAAAGGTGAGTTTCAGCCTGATAAAAGTCAAGTTGGGCACCTATCTGCCGGTGTTCCCGGGTCTGTTGCGGGAATGCTTTATGCTCTTGAAAAATACGGCACAATGAACAAAGAAGATATTTTATCTCCTGCTATTAAACTTGCTGATGATGGTTTTGAAATTGAAGAAAAACTTGCCGAATCATTGAACAGCAATTTTGATCTATTAAAAAAATTTACTTCTTCACGAAAAATATTTACTAAAAACGGTTTAAATTATTCTGCCGGGGAAAAGTTTGTTCAAAAAGATCTTGCAAATACTTTAAAACTGATAAGTATTCACGGAAGAGATGGTTTTTACACAGGAATTACAGCTGATCTTATTGTTAAAGAAATGCAAAACGGAGGCGGAATTATTACACTGCAAGACCTCAATAATTATCAGCCGGTTGAACGTGATCCTATTCATGTTACTTATAAAGGTTATGATGTTTACTCAATGCCGCCTCCAAGCAGCGGGGGAATTGCTCTTGCTCAATTACTTAACATGGTTGAGCATGAGCAGATCCCTGATCGCAGTGATGTGTATAATGGTATTAAAGATCAAAGTAATTATCTAAATACTGTTATTGAATGTATGAAACGGGTTTATGCCGATAGATCTGAGTATTTGGGTGATCCTGATTTTTGGAAAGTTCCTGTTAATGAACTTATCAGCAAAGAGTATGCTAAAAAACGGAGAAAAGAAATTAATGATGTATCAACACCATCAAATGAAATAAAACCCGGTATTGTTATAAAAGAATCAAATCAAACTACTCATTACAGCATTATTGATAAAGATGGCAATATGGTAAGTGTTACAACAACGCTTAATAATACTTATGGTTCCGGAGTTGTAGTTGAAGGTGCGGGATTTTTATTGAATGATGAAATGGATGATTTTGCTTCAAAACCCGGGGAGCCAAATATGTATGGTTTAATTGGCAGCGATGCCAATGCAATTGAACCAGGCAAAAGAATGCTTAGCTCTATGACTCCCACCATTATTCTAAAAGACGGCAATCCATTTATGGTTGCAGGCTCGCCCGGAGGCGGAAGGATTATTACATCGGTATTTTTGACAATTGTAAATATTATTGATTTCCGCATGTCGCTTGACTCAGCAATTGATAAGCCCCGCTTTCACCATCAATGGCAGCCTGAATACCTGCAGTATGAAACAGGTGCTTTTGATGATGATGTATTGGCTAAACTTATTGAAAAAGGGCAGCAGGTTAAACAAATTTCAGACTACGGAAGAGTTGAAGCTATACTTATTGACTGGAATAAACATTTATACTATGGTCACAGTGACCGCAGAGGTTACGGGGCAGCTATTGGATTTTAATACGAATTACTAATAAATTTAAATTTATGAATAAGGATAATATATTTTCATTTTTGTTGTATTGTAAATTTCTGCTTGTATTTTATGCTTTATTCTTTTTCTCATCCTGTGCAGGTTATCAAGATTTGACCGGAGAGAGCCTTGTTATTAAAACAGGAGATACAGCATCTGTTAAATATACTGCTGATGCTTTCCACGGTTATGAGTGGGTTGTATCATCAAATTCTGACCGCTCAATTGCTAAATTTATCGGTATTACAAATATTCCGGGCAGTAATAATAACGATAATATAACCCAGGTGTTTAATTTTAAAGGATTAAAAAAGGGCAAAACAATAGTTACTCTTAATTATATTAAGAAAAACGATATTATTGCAAAAAAATCACGTACATTAAATATTACAGTCTTCTAAATAATTTTATTGAAATTGAAAAATATTTATATAAATATTTTAGTGATTTTACTGATAATCATTCTTCATCAGCAGATATTTTCTTTTGGAGATACATCATCCAATTCCGTTAATGGAGAATATACCTTTGTAAGACAGGATTATTTTGGACAGAATGATGAATATGAAACACCATTTTTTGTATTTAAAGGTTCTGAACCCGGACCGGTTATGATATTAGACGGAGGTATTCACGGAGATGAAATTGCATCTTACATGGCATGCGATACTATTGTGAAATACATTAATTTAAAAAAAGGTACACTAATTGTGATACCGCGCACAAATATTATTGCCTGTAAACAAAATACCCGTGAAATAAATTTTGATTTTAATCATGCATTCCCGGGTGATATTACTAATGATACGTATGAATACAGACTTGCTTATGAATTTATGTGGCTTGTTGATAGCGTTAAGCCAGACCTAATTATTAATCTGCATGAAGCTCATACTAAATGGACTCCGAAAGCCTTAACTGATCCTGAAAAAGCTTATGGACAAATTGTTATTTCCTGTATTCAGCCATTTGAAGAATTGCTTGTAAGGTCAGTGGATAATATGAATCAGTTTATACCCGCGGGTGATTTTACTTTTCATACGCATTATTATTCTTTTAAAGAATACAGTTCATTGGATAATTTTGTTTCAAAATTCAATATTAAATCTTATACGGTTGAAACTTACCGCGGATTTGCAATTGAAGACCGAGTTAAACTGCAGCTTATAGCTGCTTTGCAGTTTATGAAGGAAATAGGGCTGGAGTTTTATATACCTGATAGTATTACAAAATTCAATTAGAATATTTATTTATTAATTTTCTGAATTTGAGGTTAAATCATGAAAAATTTAAGTACCTTGTTGTTTTGCATTTTTTTATTTTCTGCATGTTTAAGTTTTTCTCAGGAAAAAACTTATACTGAAATAGATACCGAAATTTCTGCATCTATAGGAGAAAATTTTACTGTTTCATTAGAATCTAACCAGTCAACGGGTTACTCTTGGTCAGTTGGAATGATTTCCGATAATGCTCAGGTGGTTGTTACAGGTATGGATTATGACCTGCCTGATAACGCTAAAACAGGGCAGGGCGGAGCCGAAGTATGGCACCTTAAAGCTGTTGCACCCGGAAATGTGAAAATAATGTTTTATTATTCCAGAGCATGGGAAAATGAAACACCCGCAAAAACCGTTTCTTTTAATGTAACGGTAAAGTAGTTTTTGTCAAAAATATTTCATTACAAATTTATTAATAATTGACCCCCAAACTTGGGGTTTGGGAATCAATTATCATTTTACTTCATTTATTATTTTACTTCACTGATGTTCCTTCAAATTCTAATCTTTTATCGTTTACACTCAATATATCATTAAGTTCATAAACATTTTTGTAACCGTATCCGTATAGATTTAAATATGTGGGAATATTAAGTGCCAGAGTAATTTCTCTGTCTCCTCCACCTTTATTCTCATCATTCCGCGGAATTGTCATTTTTGTCGGAAAGTTCTGTTTGTCATCATTAAAATTATTATTGCAGTATATCAGAATTTTGGAATCAAATGAAGGAATTATTTTTCCAAGTGCCTCCTGAGTAAAATCAGAAAAACTCAAGTTTACTGCACCTTTTAAATGTTTACTTTTGTACATTGCATCTGAACGCGCATCTAGGATTATAACACCTTCCTGTTTAGCCAACTCAAGATATTCAGTCAGCTCAAGCAGTCTTGCTTTCCTGTGTTCTTTAACTTCTGCCATAAGCTTTTCGTAATCTTCAAAGCTTACAAAAGGTGATTTTTCCTGTGAACAGGTAGAAAATATAAATAAGCATAAAAACACTAAAATAAATGAGAATTTACACATAATTTTAAAGATTTTAATTAGTTAATATTCTTTATATATGTAAAAACATAAATTTGTTCCCTAATAAAAAAAACCCTTTCAATTGTTTAAACCTGAAAGGGTTGAAAATAGAGAATGGTTTGCAAAACTAAATTATCAGGTTATTTTTTATCCATATATAACTTTTTCAATTCTTCTATCCGGTATCAGCCAAATTAATGCTGTTAAAACATAAATTGCACCTGATGCCCATTGATTAAAAAATGATAATATTATTGCAGCAATGTATAATACAGGTGAAATCTTACCTTTTATATCATTTCCAATTGCTTTTTTCAGCAAAGAACCTTCACCATGGATTGTTAAAATTCTCTTTTGCAGAATAAAATATGCAATTGCTGCCATTAATAGGTCAACTCCGTATAATGTGAGAGTAAGTGGGGCAAAATGATTTTCTGCCATCCATCCGGTTGTAAAAGGAACCAAGCTTAACCAGAACAGCAAATGCATATTAGCCCATAAAATTCCGCCTGAAACTTTATTAACGGTATGAAGCATGTGGTGGTGATTGTTCCAGTAAATTCCAACATAAATAAAACTTAATACGTAACTTAAAAAATAGGGATAAACTGGTATCAAATCGCTCAGTTCTGTTCCATGCGGTATTTTTAATTCCAATACCATAATTGTAATAATTATTGCAAGTACACCATCGCTAAATGCCTCAAGTCTGCTTTTTGTCATTTGTTTTCGGGTTTATTATAACCTGTTTCACCAAATGGTTTCAGTTCATCAAGGTACAATTTTTCAAGTGCCTTTACTTCATCAGCAATATCTTTATCTGTCATTTCTTCTTTTTGTTTTATTTCAGAAATTATTTCAAAACAGAATTTATCATCTCCTTTTAACTTCCAGTCAGTCTGCAGATCAATACAAGGATGTGAACCTAAATTAAGCTGCAGGCGGTGCCGGTTCCATATTTTATCCAAATTTACGCTTGAGCTAAGAAAAATTTTGTTTGAAACTAAGTTTTTAATGATAAATACCCCAGCTTTAAATTTCATTTGCTTGTATTCATCTTTAAGCTCTTTATTTGATTTATATTCCATAGCTTTTTTATTTGAATTTAGAAAATTTATTTTTTAAATAAAAAAACCTGCTTTACTACAGCAGGTTTTTTGGTTAAGTTTACTTATTTTAAGCAATTTCTATTCCAAGCACTGCATCCTTTAATCTGCCGTTAGGCTGCTTGTAAAAGGGAACACCAAGAACGCCATAATTTTTTACATTTATGTCGTAATTAATATT